>Ga0209698_10000003_pt1 | contig 270465 bp, 228 predicted proteins | sample LitLauG_LLR_2012_FD_187203 | JGI IMG/M metagenome (GOLD analysis project Ga0209698, IMG submission 187203) | Freshwater sediment microbial communities from Pennsylvania, USA - Little Laurel Run_MetaG_LLR_2012 (SPAdes) (version 2) | ecosystem: Environmental > Aquatic > Freshwater > Creek >... | reverse complement strand
AGCGCAACTCCCCGGCAGCCATCCCCATGCCCTCGGCTCCAGCCATGCAAAGTCCGGCGATAGTCGGTCTGCCCGAGAGCGGCGATTTCAGGGATTTCTGACGGAAGTGGAGCCTTTGCTCCATAGGTGAACCAGTGAATTTGGGGTGGGCAATGAAGTTGCGGAACCATTCTCCCGCCTCGTTCATTTTGACGGAGTGACCTTCGTTTTTGTCACCGGCTGATTGATGCGATGCGCTTTCAACTCTGCATAAATAGATTGCGCCAGGCCGGATTTTACAAAACCCACGACTTTGGCACCCCGCACGCCGAAGAATTTTTCCAGATCAGCCGGGATGAAATGCTGGACGACCGGATAATGTGTGAATTCCGTCAGGACTTCCGCGCGGCTGTTTTCCGAAAGATCCGTGGTGATGAGAATGAAGTGCAACCGTCCTTTGCTGCGCCGCAAGGTGTCGCGGCCGACGATCAAGGCGCGCGATTTCAGCACGAACGGGAACAGGCGTTCGACGGATTTCGTGGAGGTGGTTTCACTCACGCCACTTTAACTTTGACCTTGTGGCCTTTGATTTCAGCGCGGTTCAGTTTGGCGATGATGCTGTTCGCGTGATCGGAATCCACGTCCACGAACAAATGTCGCTCGCGCACGTCCACCGTGCCGACGACCTTGCCGGGCAACCCGGTCTCACCACTGACCGCGTTCACGACGTCAATCGGTTTGATGTCCATCTCTTCGCCGACGCTCATCCACAGGCGCGTCTGGTGCGCGGGGGTGGCGCGGCTGAGCTTGGGCTTGGGCGCGGCGGACGCAACGGATTTGGATTTGCTGATTTCGCGAGGTTCCCGTTTCGGTTCTGGAGCTTTGACTGAGGCCAGGATTTCCGCGTCGGAAAAAGTTCTTTGAATGTCCGGCTTTGGCTCTGCCGGGAGTTTGGCGTCCGGCAGCGGAGTGCTGGCGCGGATTGACTGAACCACCGGCACGGTCGGCGCCGGTCGAGCGGCTTTCTCCGGCGATGCTTTTACCGATGCGTAGCTTTTGGGAATCACCGGGCGTTCGGCAGGCCGCAGCCGCTGCGGCTCGGGCGCGCGCCGCTCCGCTCGCGCCGGCCGATCTTCGTAACTGGGGCGACGCTCCTCGCGGCGGTCCGGGCCACGTTCGCGTCGGTCGAACCGCTCGTCGCGCGCCGGCCGTTCGTAGGCTTCCTCCCGCGGCGCGGGTTTGGCCGAAGCAGCGTCGCCACTTTGCAGATGGTGGATCAGCGCGGAGCAGATGTCCGTCGAGGCAAAACCTTCTTCGAGCAGACGTTCAATGACATGATCGTGGCGTTTAAATTCGCCGCTTTTCAGCGTGGCGCGCAGTTTCTCCAGAAAAACGGTGGTGCGGGCCTCCGCGACTTCGCCGGCGGTCGGCGGTTTGCCGCGCTGAATCCGCATGTTGGTGTAGCGTTCGATGTTGCGGATTTGAAACACCTCGCGCCCGGAGGCAAACGAGATCGCCCGCCCGCTGCGGCCCTTGCGACCGGTGCGCCCGATGCGATGCACGTAATCCTCGCCGTCGTAAGGCAGATCGTAGTTAAACACGACTTCCACGTCGTCCACGTCAATGCCGCGCGCGGCCACGTCCGTGGCGACAAGAAATTCCAGGCCGGATTTACGGAACTTGTTCATCACACGGTCGCGCTGGGCCTGATTCATGTCGCCATGCAGCCGGTCGGCGGAATAGCCCTGCGCGTTCAGATGATCCACGAGATCGTCCACCATGCGCTTGGTGTTGCAAAAAATGATGCCGAGCTTGAGGTCGTGGATGTCAATCAGCCGCGTGAGCAGCTCAATTTTGTAGCGGCGGTCCACCTCATAATAAAACTGGTCCACGGTCGGCACGGTCATCGCCTTCTGCTCGATGCGCACCTGCTGCGGGGCGCGCGAGTATTTCTCGATCAACTGTTGGATCGGCCGCGGAATGGTGGCGGAGAAAAACACCGTCTGCCGTTCCTTGGGCGTGGCCTGCAGGATGAGTTCGATGTCATCCCGAAAACCCATGTTGAGCATCACGTCCACTTCGTCGAGGATGACCATCTTGAGCGCGTCAAAACGAAGCGTGCCGCGGCGCATGTGGTCCATCACGCGGCCCGGTGTGCCGATGACGATTTGCGCGCCCTGCTTCAAGCCGAGGAACTGGCGCTCGTAGGATTGCCCGCCGTACACCGGCAGCGCATGCAGCCCGCGCTTGAAAAACGCCAGCTTGTGAATTTCCTCCGATACCTGGACGGCCAGCTCGCGCGTGGGACAGAGGATGAGAATTTGCACGGCCCGCTTGTCCACCTCGACTTTTTCCACGGCGGGGATACCGAAGGCGGCGGTCTTGCCGGAGCCAGTCTGCGACTGGCCGACGATGTCCTTGCCCTGCATCAGGAGCGGGATGGCTTCGGCCTGGATCGGCGCGGCCTGTTCGAAGCCCAGTTTGTCAATGGCCTTCAACATTTCAGCGGAAAGGCCCAGTTCAGCAAATAATTTCGGTGTCATTCAGTTCAGTCCTTTTTCACTCTACCTCAACTCGGCGCGCAGTGAGAGCTAAATCTGGAGGACGCCAGCCCGGAAAAATCGCGCGCGACTTGGAACACCGCGAGGCAGACTTGCGCCGACACCGGATCGTTCAGGCACAAAGCGCCGGCGCGGATTTTCGGTGGGGCGCCTTGGAACTGCAGCGGAAACTTTTCCGCCAGTGAATGCGCAAAATCCGGGAAAGTTTCAAACCCATCCGCGCGCAACCCGGCGCGGTTCACCAACCGCAACGCGCCCCAACTGCCCTGCTGAGTTTGCCGCATCAACTCCACCAGCAGACGGCCCATGGTGTAACGCGGATTGATCTCCACAACCGGCTTCAATTTCACGGCGCCGTCTGCCGCGTGGTAAACGAAGGCGTCAATCCCGATTGGCCCGACGAAATCCACGTGGCGCAATTCCGCTTCGAGGGCCACGAAAACTTGCGCGTAAAATTCCAGCAGACGCGTCGCGATGTCTTTCGGCTCGCGGAAAAGCGAAACCACCTGCGCCGGAATCCGCTTGTGAAAGTACGGGTCGGCGTAATTCGCCTGGAACTGGCCGCGCGCGTCGCAGCGCAAACCGGTGTAGCCGCAGAGTTTCAGACCGGTCCCGGTCATTTCTAGCTGCACCGAAAAATCCAGCGCGCGCTCCAGCCAAGGCTCGACCACCAGCTCCCGCTGCTGAATGAAGGCGTTCGCCAGCCAACGGCGTTGCGTCTCCAGAATTTGCGGCTCGAACAAACGCAGCGCGTTGCCGCCGGCCACGCCGGGCGATTCTTTGACGATGATTTGGTGATGGCCGCGGGCGCGGATTTTGGAAATCGCCGCCAGCGCCTCGTCGAGTGAACGGACCGCGACGCCGACTTCGGCTTCCGGGCAGAGCCAGTTGGGAATTGCTGACCTTTCAGAAAGCAACTTCCGCAGAAATTGCGCGCTCCAGGCTTTGGAATAAAGTTTTGCGATTTCAGGATGGAAACGTTCTTCGTCGGCGCGGCTCTCGCCGGTGACATTTTGGAAAACCGGTTTGAGCAGTTCAAAACTGTCCGGACCCCAAGCCCAAGGACGCAGGCAACCGAGCTTGCGCGATCGCAGGCTGCGCACGCCCTCCCGCGTGACAAATTCCGGCAGCGGAAAACCCGCCTCCTTCACGCGGCTCAAAAATTCCACGGACGGTTTTTGCTCTACCAGCACGATGTCGTCCTGGCGGCAGAGAAACTGCGGCAGATTGTCGAGATCGCGCGCCAGTTGCGCCTGGGGTTTGGTCGGATTGAATGTTTTGCCTTCCGCGATCCGGCCTTCGGCGAACGGATTGAACACAAACACGCTGGGCGTGCGGCCTTTCGACTGCGAATAGACGTTCAACTCGGCGATGAATTGGGCATCAAAACCCGCCGCGCGCCGCCCGGCGAGGTTGAGCGAAAAGCCCTTGGCACGCTGCGGCGACAGGGGAAATTTCAGCGTGCGGCAAAACGCTTCCCAGTCGCTTTCGTTCGGATTTTTCCAACGGCGGAACCATTTCAGACCATAGGCGACGTGGCCGATTTCGTCGCGGTAAATTTTTTCGAGCAGCTTCGCCGAGCCGGTGTCGCCCACGGCGGTGAAGGTTTGGGCGAAGTGGCCGGCGAAATCCAGATTCGCCTGTTCGAAGGTCAGGCAGAGGCCGGCGACATAATCAATCGGGTTTTCCATCGGCGCGACGCAGCGCCAGAAATAGCCGCTCACGGGAAAATCGCCCAACTGCACGCCGCAGGATTTCATCCGTTCCAAGTAAAGCCGCGTGTGCTCCTGCTCATCCTGGAGCGTCTGCAGCACGCCCTTGCGGAACGCGGCCGGGGCGTCGGGAAAGCGCAGTAGCACCAGCGCCATCAACTCGGTGGCGAGGAGTTCGTGGTTGGCGAAAAAATGCAGGAGCTTGCCGCGCTCCAGGTTCTGTTCCAGGCGATGGCGGCCCGGGAACTCGCTTTTTTCACCGGTGCCGTGCGGCTTGAAGACGAGGCCAGCCGGTCGTCCCGGCGCGGCAGGCGTGGCCAGCGCCGGGCCGGGCTGCTCGTCGGAAATTCCCTCCGGACCACGCAATTTTTCATCCAGCGTTGTCGCGAATAAAACCCGTTCGGCAAATTCACGCAGTTCCATTGTCGGCTGAAATTATATCGGCAATCCGAGGGAATTGCCGAGACAAAACCGGGATTTTAGCGCGGGTTCTCAGCGGGCAGCCGCACGGTGAACGTCGCCCCGCCGCCAGGCTGACTGGCACCGCCGATCGTGCCGCCGTGAGCTTCGACGATGGCTTTGCAAATTGCCAGGCCCAGGCCGGCGCGGCCCTGCGAACTCGTACGCGCGGCGTCGGCGCGGTAAAACCGGTCGAAAATGTGCGGCAGATGTTCGGCGGCGATGCCCGGCCCATTGTCCGAGACCGTCAACACCGCCGCGCCGTTTTCCAGGCGGGTGGCGATCCGGACTTCGCCACCGTCGCGGTTGTAGTGAATGGCGTTTGTCAGCAGGTTCGTGATCACGAGCGTGACGCGGTCAGCATCGCCGCCGCACGGTGCGGAATTCAACTCGGCGACAATCTTGATGCGCCGTTCGTCGGCGAGCGGGCGAATCATCTCCAGACAATCCTTCGCGGTCCCGGCCAGATCGAACGGCGCGCGGGCCACCGGCTCCTGACCCGCGTCCAGCCGCGCCAGCGCCAGGAGCGACTCGATCAGCCGCCGCATCCGCTGCGCTGCGCGCTGGCAGGATTCGAGTGTGTCCCGGTACTCGGCGGCACTGCGTTCGCGGGTGAGCGTGCTTTGCGTTTGCGTCAGGATCACCGAAACCGGCGTGCGCAATTCATGCGCCGCGTCGGAGGTGAATTGCTGCTGCCGGGCGAACGCCGCCTCCAGGCGCACGAACGTGGCATTGAGGACAGCGGCGAGTTGGCCGAGTTCGCTTTCAGTTTCGTCGGCGCTGATGCGTTGGGAAAGATCGCCGGCGGAAATTTTCACGGCGGTCGCGCTGATATCCTTGATCGGTCGGATCGCGCGGCCCGCAATCCACCAACCGCCGGCGAGTCCCAATAGCAATAAATAAAGTCCCAAAGCCGCCAGCTTCAAGGCGGCCCGGTGCAGTTCTTTCAATTCGGGCACAATAGAACGACCAACGAGGATGACGAATTCCGGGTGCGGCCCGGGCACGGGCGTGGCAAATTCACGAAACGATCCGCGCATTTGCTCGACTCCGGGGCGGGGCGGCGCCGTGAAATCGGGCGGCGTGTTGGTGGAGCGCATCAGTTCTTCGCCATCGGGAAACCAAATCACATAGTAAAAACCAGTCGCCGCGGACTCGTTGAACAATTGCGTTGTCCGCGGTGAAGGGTGAAGCCCGCGGGGCGGCCGGGCGGGCGGCCGGCGGTCGGGTGGCGGTTGGTCCTCCGGCATCTGCTCGTCCGGACCGCGCTCGGGAAACGGCGGCGGCGTTCTCATGGAATCGAGGACGGTCCGAAGGTGACTGTCGAAATCATCCACGATTTGGCGGTGCTGTCGGTCGCGTTCCAATTGATAAGAAGTGGAACCGAAGGCCAGCAGCACCAGGGCGAGAAAAACGCCGTACCAGATTTGCAGCCGCCACTTGATGGATTTTAGGATCATTCGATGCAATAGCCGTGCCCGCGCCGAGTGGTGATGAATTCGGCACCGAGTTTTTTGCGGACGTTGGAGACGTGGACATCGAGCAGGTTCGAGAGCGTGCTGTCATCCTCGTCGAACAGATGCTCGTAAAGCTGCGTGCGGGTGACGACTTCGCCGCGGTGCAGCGCAAGGAATTCCACCAGCGCGTATTCGCGCGCGGTAAGCTCGACGGGTTTGCCCGTGTGGAAAACGTTTCGTGCCGCCGTGTCAATGGTGACGCCGCCAATTTCGATGACGTTCGTCGTTTGATTCGCACTGCGGCGGATAATGGCGCGCAGACGCGCGAAAACTTCCGCCAGATCGAACGGCTTGACGAGATAATCGTCCGCGCCGGCGTCGAGACCGCGCACGCGGTCGCGCAACTGGTCGCGGGCGGTCAGCATCAGCACGGGGGTTTTTTTGGTTTTGCGCAGGCGTTTGAGGATTTCCCACCCGTCCATGCCCGGCACCATCACGTCCAGAACAATGGCGTCGTAATCCGTGCCCTCGGCGTTGAAGAGGCCGTCGCCGCCGTTGCTGGCGGTGTCCACCGCGTAACCCTCTTCGCGGAGTGCCCGGGCCAGACTCGCAAGCAGATCCGGTTCGTCTTCGACAACGAGAATTCTCATTTTGTGATGCGGACTTTTATCACGGAACAACCGGTTCCGCCAGTCGCGCGCGGAGTTTCGCAAGCGCAACCTTAAGGGAAGATTAAAGGCGCATCCCTCGATTTGATGGCCAGCTTTGGTTTTTCCGGCGGCGGTCCAATTTCGCGCCAGGCTCCCCGAAGACGCACCGCACCTCTTTCCGCGAAGTGGCTGTCGGCATCTGATCCGACTTGGAGCAACCTGAAAAAACTTGTTTCATGGTGTCGAATGCAAGAGCTAATGATCCGCCAGCAAGACGGTTCTCCGCTGACACTGCGTCATGAACTCCGCGCCATCGCCCCTTTCGCAAGCCTGGCGTCACCAGCAGGCGAAAATTCCGCCTTTCTCGTTTTGCTGGTCGTTTTTATCCTTCGCCCTCGGCTCGCAAGCGCCGGGCTGTTACTGCGCCTGCGGCCTGCCCTGACGATGCGCGCCCGCCTGGTCACTCTTTTATTCGTGTTCGCCGGCGTTTCCGCGGCGGTGGCGCATCCGAATTTGCTGGACGCCATGTGGGTTCAGGTCGAGCCGCAGCGCGTGCATGTCGCCGTGAATGTGTCGCTCAAGGAAATCTGCGTAGCCCAAAGCGTCGCCCTCAGTCCGTTTGGCGTGGTGGATGTGGACGCCTTGACGGCCGGAGTTGACCGGCATCAGGGATACGTGCTCGCTCATTTGAAAATTTCCGCGGGAACTAATTTTCTTTCCGGCAAGCTCGTCAGCGTGACGCCGCCCGCCGAATTGGATCAGGCGGAAAATTCATTTTACCAATACGAATTTGAATATCCGCTGGCCGGTTTGCCGCCGGCGGAATTGACGTTGTTTCACGACATGCTCAAGGAATGGCCTTATGCCGGCGGCACCGTGTGGAACGTCAGCTACGTCGTGCGCCTGAAAAAATCGGATGCCGATGCGGTCAATGTCCAACTCCTGCCCAGCGGCCAGCGCGTGACCGTCGCCACCGGCTGGCCGGCGAACGCCGCCGCCGCCTCACCACCGCCCGCGAACCGCTGGCTCACCTTTCCCGACTACCTGCGGCATGGCGTGATGCACATTCTCACCGGCTACGACCATTTGCTTTTCGTGTCGGCGCTGGTGCTGGCCACAAGCTCCATCTGGGAACTGTTCAAGGTCATCGCCGCGTTCACCTGCGCTCACACGCTGACGCTGGCGCTGTCGGCCTTCGACGTCTTCCGGCTGCCGGCATTCATCGTCGAGCCGGTCATCGCGTTAAGCATCGTGTTCGTGGCGATGGAAAATATGCTGTGGCCGGACCGCGCCCATTCGCGCGCCCGCCTCGCAGTGGCGTTTGGCTTCGGACTGATTCATGGACTCGGCTTCGCGGGCGGTTTGCTCGACGCGATGTCAGGTCTGCCGAACGCCGGCATTTGGATCGCCTTGGCCGCGTTCAGCCTCGGCGTGGAAATCGGCCATCAAATCGTGGTGCTGCCGTTGTTCGGCCTGTTGAAATTGGGCCGGCTCAATGTGCAAGCCGGTTTGCACGCCATTTGGATCCGTTGCGGCTCCGGGGTCATCGCCGGTTGCGGTGCTTATTACCTGTTGGTGGCGTTGCACGAACGGCTCGTTTCGCGGTGAAACCCGTCACCCCCCAAGTGCCCGCAGCAAAGCCGGCGGCAAAGCGTGCAAACTAATCATTACCTTGACGGCATCTTAAGGTTCAACCGGATATGCTGGCTGCGTAAGAAAATTGAAACCCAAACACCTCAAAGCATTATGCAAGCAAACGCCCTTCTTTTCATCCTCCCGGCACTCGTCATCTCCAGCGGGCAGGCCGTCACCTACTCCAACCTCTGGATTCCGCCGGCCATTTCGGGGGCGACGTTCAATCTGAGTTTGAACGTGACCAACACATATTATCTGCCCGGTTCGAACACGATCACCTAGGCCTAAAGCAGCGGCACCAACATTTGCGACTTCTGGGGGCCGACGCTGATCATGAGCAACGGCGACAACGTCCAGATCAATCTCACCAACAATCTGCCGGACACGACCACGACCCACGGGGCTGGCATTTCAGCGTGGCTGTCTGGGTGGGGTACATCGCGCTGTTCGGCACGGCGATTCAAACCGGAGTGGTCATGGTGGTGTATCTCGAAACGGCCGTGCAAAAAAAACAGCAGGAACTCGGCGCGGCTTTTGGACACGCGGACTTGATTGCAGCCGTCAAGGAAGGCGCACGCTTGCGGTTGCGGCCCAAAGTCATGACCGTCGCCACCATCGTCGCCAGCCTGCTGCCAATCTATTGGAGCCACGGCACCGGCTCGGAAGTGATGAAGCCGCTCGCCACGCCCATCATCGGCGGCATGGTGAGCAGCCTGATTCACATTCTGATTGTCACGCCGGTGATTTATGTTTTAGTGCGAACCAAAATGTCTCCCAACTCCGTTCGCTCGGTAAGATTCGACCATTTCCAATGAAACCCCTACCGGGTTTGATGCTGTTGCCTCGCGGTGCTGACGAGCACCCGTTCGGGCCAGACCGCCGCGAGAAAAAACATCCGGCTCATCATCGCCGACGATCTTGGCGCGGACAGTTGCGAGCTGTTCAATTCCACGAACACCGGGGCGAGCCTGGCGCCCACCCCGCCCCTCTCCCCGCAATGGAAGGTGGACTGAGGGGGCGGCTTCGTGGCGGTATTCGCCAGCGCAACCCACGCCGAGTTCTAGATCGGCAACGCGCAGGTGAGCGACACCGGCCTTTACGCCTTGTTCACCACGAATTCCGCCGGAAGCACCCACACCACGCCGGTGCCGCTCGTGGTGGTTGCGGGAGCCGATTGATGCCGGCTTGCCTCTTAATAGTATTTCAACAATTTTTGTCCGGCTTCGGTCAAGAAAAAGCCGACTTCACCTTCTCTTAAGGTTGGTGCGAGTAAGGTTGCCGCATGAAAACTAAATTCGTCTTCAACTCGGGGTTTGCGATGATTCTTTTGCTCGCTGCCGGCCTGGCACCGGCAGATTTGGCGCCGGCCGCTGTGCTTTCGGTGGACATCAACGATGTCAGCCAGCCAGCCAACACGCAGAGCGGTTTCAGCGCGCTCGTAACTCCGGGCGGCGCGTTTACGAATCTGAGCGGCATCGTCGGCGGGGTGACGGTCTCGATTGGCGCGCTGGGCGAGCCGCTGCAATCCGCCGCCCGCAGCCTGCCGGCCAACCGCGGGAATTTCGGCGAGGCCGCATTGTATCAGGATTTTCTTTACGGCGGGAGCACCAACGGAAACGGTTTGAGCATCACGCTCTCAGGATTGACTCCGTATCAGAATTACACCGTTCAAATCTGGTCGTTTGACGCTCTCAGCGCCGGCTCGCCCGTTTCCGACTGGACCGCGAACGGGATTCAGGTCGCCAATCAGTTTTCGTTCAACACCAATTCGGTCGCGACTGGCAGCTTCACCTTCACCGTTCCCGCCAGCGCGACCGGAGCCATTTATGTCATGGGAGTGCATGATTATTCTCAAGGCATCGGCCCGGCGGTGTTTTTGAATGGCCTCCGGGTTTCCATAGCCGCCAACCCCGGTGCTTCCAATCCACTCACCAATTCGTGGTTCACCACCTACTCCGGTCAATACGCCCGCATTTACACGAGCCTGGCCAACCGCACAAATGGCATCGCCACGACCACCTGGACCGGACAAACTTCGCCAGCTTACGACGGCGTGCGCGAGGTGGACAGTTCGGCAAGCTGGGTCTATATCCGGTCCTCGGGTTTGGGCAGTCACAACATGGGGCCGTGGAATAATCCCAACCTCCCGCTCAATCAAGGCACCCTGTTTCGTTTTCCGCGCAATGCCGCCGTGGCCAGCGTCAAAACCAACACCTCGCTCGGGATGCTGGGCTTGATGGTCGATGGGGTGGCCATATACGACACTCGCGATGCTTTCTCTTACGTTCATGGCTCCTCCCAGGATGCCACGCCGCTGAATCATCTCACCGGCGATGGGGTTTGGAACCGCGATGCCTGGGTCAATGAAGCGGTTTCTTTTGACCCGGCTTACGCTCACCAACCGCCGGGCGGCCAATACCACTATCATGCCAATCCACTGGCGACGCGCTATTTTCTCGGCGACAACGTGAACTTCGCCGGCACGCCCGTCAACAACTCGCCCAAAACTTACGCTGAAAATACCAACACGACGGTCTTCAAGCATTCACCCATTCTGGGTTGGCTGGCCGATGGCTACCCGCTTTACGGCCCTTATGGCTTTTCCAATCCCAGCAATTCGGCAAGCCCCGTGCGCCGCCTGGTTTCCGGTTACGTGTTTCGGGATGGCAGCAACGGCACCGCCAATCTAAACAGTATCGGCCGCACCAATCTGCCGGTTTGGGCGGCGACGGCGCAGATCCGTTCCGCCAACCTTCCGAGCAACCTTTACGGTCCCGCGGTGAGCACCACTTATCCGCTCGGCCATTACATCGAAGACAACGATTACCTGGGCGACCTGATCAACACCAATTCCGCCACGCACACCAATAATTTTCAGCAAGGCGTGGACTTTGACCTGGACAAATACAACGGTCGCTGGTGTGTGACTCCGGACTTCACGAATGTCATCTACGCCTACTTTGTCGCCATGAAGAGCGATGGCACGCCGGCGTTTCCCTACAACGTGGGCCGGCAGTTCAACGGCAGCGTCACCGGGGGAACCGTGGCTTCGATCAGCGAAACCGTCACCACTAATTTTTTGGGTGGCGCCAATTCCTCTTTGATCATCTCCGGCCCAGTCATCACGAACAATGTCGTCACGCTGACCTGGAGCGCCACCGAGGGGGGGACTTACGAGGTCGATGTTTCCGGCGATCTTTCCACCTGGACAACCAACGCCTCCGGTCTCGCTGCGGTTTTGAACAAAGGCTCCACCACCACCGCTAAAGTCGCGGGCGGCCAGTTCTTCAAGGTCACGCGCACGGCTTTGAGCTCCTACGACACCAAATAGTCCAACCAGATTCTCGTTGTACCAGCCGGATCCTTTTGGGCAAACTCCAGTCACCGCGTCACGACCAGGGTGGTGCCGCCGCCGAGGACCATCTCCTGAACCCAGTCGGGCCGGTGGCTGTAACGAATCGCGCGGGTCAGTGATCCAATTATTTTGGTGAGAATTCAACCTGTGCCGCTTTTTTCGCCGACGCGCGCCATGACTTCGCCGGTGCGATCATGAGTTCGAGGACGCGCATTTCAGGGCGTGTGAAGTGGTTGACGACGCCTCCGTCACCATTACAATGCACCTGAATAAAACCAAACCAATTATGATCCCACGAACCCTGCTTCTTCTTGCCGCCGTGGTTGCTGTGCTCGTCCAGCCGTCCCGCACCGCCGCCGCGGCCCCTGACAAACCGCAGTATTTCGAGCTGCGCATTTACTCCACCCAATCCGCAGCGCAACAAAAGCGCATCAACGACTACTGGAAGAATGCCGCCGTCCCCGCGTACAACCGCATGGGCATTCGGCCGGTCGGTGTATTCACCGAGCAGGAGGATTCCGCGACCAACACTATTTACGTGCTGGTTCCGTGCGACTCGGCGGAGATTTTCGCCGCGATTCCGGCGAAGCTCGCGGCCGATGCGGAATATCAGCAAGCCGCCGCCGAGTTTTTGTCTGCGCCGAAATCCAACGCCGCCTACGAGCGTTTTGAAAGTTCCCTGCTGGTGGCCTTTGACGGCATGAAACACCTCGCCGTACCCCCGCCGGAAAAGCAGCCGAGTGTCTTTGAACTGCGCACTTACATGAGTCCGAGCGAAGGCAAGGGCTTGAACAAAATCCAGATGTTCGAGAGCGGCGAAATCACCGTGATGAAGGAAGTCGGGCTGGCCCCGGTTTTTTACGGCCGCAAGTTGGTGGGTGCGCATCTGCCGTGTTTGGTTTACATGACCTGCGGTGAAAACCCGGACGAGCACAAGAAGCACTGGCAGGCCTTCTCCGCCGCGCCGATCTGGAAACAGTTGCAGGCCGACCCGCAATACAAGGACAACATGATCGGCATGATCAAGGTCATGCTCAAGCGTACCCCGGCTTCGCAGCTCTGAAAATTCGGCGTCGTGACCAGATGCGCGTTGAGTTTTGGCTTGGCGTACCTCTAATCTGGGCCTTTATGAGCAAACCCGCCTGTCCCATGTGCGAAATGACCGAAGTGCTGGATCACCCGGGAAAATGGGAATGCATCACCTGCGGCCACGAGTGGGAACGCGCGCCCGAGGCCGAAGCTCCCGCAGCCGCGCGCGTTATCAAGGATGCGCACGGCAATAGGCTCGCCGACGGCGATTGCGTCGTGCTGATCAAGGATTTAAAATTGGGCGGTTCCCAAGTGCTGAAAGGCGGCTCGAAATCCAAGCCGATCCGCCTGGTGGATGGCGATCACGAGATTGACTGCAAAGTGGACGGCATCGCCGTCTGCTTGAAGGCCTGTTTTGTCAAGAAGGCCTGAACCTTCAGCGGGATTTTTCGTCAGCCAGCCAGACCGGCTGCGTGAACGCGCCATCCGCCGCGATGTCCCAAACTTCCAGGCGAACCCACGTGCGGCCTTTCAAGTCGAGTGGCACTTTCAACCTGCGCGTGCCGAAGCTCTCGGTGTCGGCCAAGTCAACGCGCTGGCGAAAAACTTTTTGCCCGTCGCCGGAAATGATTTCCGCGAAGGCGAGCGGGAAGGTCCAATCGAGATCCGCTTCCAGCACCGCCGCCGCGTTGATCGCCAGGTTGAGCGTTTGGCCGCTTTGCTTGCCGCCAATGCTGAAGTTGGGAATCAGAATCTCGCCGGTGGTCGTGAAAAATTTTCCACCGCGCAAGGCGTCCAGGACCGGTTGCCAGCCGTCGTCGTAGCGTGGCAGCTTGGCGAGCCGGAGGTAATTGATGTTCATATGCGCGTAGGTTTCCATGTCCGGCGCCACTTGGAAAATGTCCACTTCCCCGGGCGCCTGTTTCTTCGCGCCCCAGTTGGACATGTCATCGAGCAGATCGAGCACGCGCCAGCCCAGCGTAGGCCGCGAGAGATCAGCCGGCATGGCTTTCCACGCGCCGCCGAGAAAATGGTCGGAACGGAAAAACGCGGTATCCTTGTATCGATCCGGAAAGCCGAAGGACGCCTTGATGCGCGGATGCGCGGTCCAAAAAAGTCCATGCTCGGCTTCAAACAGCCGCAGCACATCGTCGGGACTTCCCAGGTGATACACCTTCCCCACGCCGGCCACGTCCTCAACGAACGGTTTGCCTTCCGGCCGATTTAAAATCCAGTTCACCGGTTTCGGAAACAGGCTGATCCAATGGCCGCCCAGCTGCACGTTTGGTTCTTCACCGGGCAGCAGCAGCAATTTATTGTCCGACAACCGGCGCGTTTCGTCGTGCATCACTTTCAGTTGCGCCAACTGATTGGAGTCCGCCAGCCGCGCGCGCTCCTCGTAATGAAACTCCGCCAGATGCACGATGTCCACCCCGCGCGCTTTGAATGTCTTCACGAAGCCGGGGATTTCCAAGCCGCGTGGCACGCCGTTCGTCTGCTGCTGCTTTTGCAATTCGGTGAATTTTTTCGAGTGCTCGATGTGATAATGGCTCGTGAAGGTGAGCTGGCCGGGCAATTTTTTGTATCGGTCGCCGTGCGTGTACCGCGCGACCTCCGCGAGCGCCTGACGCGCGTCGCCGCGCGTCAGCAGATAGAAAACGCCGAGATGCTGCTTCGTGCCGGGCGGCGCGTTGAACCACGGAACATACCGCTTGTCGCCGGTCGGCGACTGGCGGATGCCGAAACCAAAATCACCCACACGTTGTGCGTAGTCATGCCCGAACCACACAAACCGGTTGTTGAACGCCTCATCCTGCGGATAAAAAAATTGGTGAGGCGCCGGAAACACCGCGAGCGAACCCGCGCCACCGCTCGCAACCAACGCGCGTCCCGCCACCGCCAGCGGTTCGGCTGACGCCATCGCGTCGAGTTTTACGCGGTGAAAATTTCCGTCCGCGTCATTCCACGCCATCGAATCCCAGCTCGGAACGGCGCTCGCGAGGCCGGCATCGTAGAGGATCGCGCGCCAATCTTCACTTGTCGTCATTACCGTCTCGACGTGGAGGAGCGGGCTATGGCGGTAAAACGTGAACCGCACGTCGCCGCTAAATCCCCCCGCCGACGCCTCCGCAAGACTCACCGTCGTGCGATTGCCCACGTTCGTCACCCGCACGCGCCGCTTGCCCAGCACGACAAGCAAGGTTTCGTAAGGGCGTTTCGGGGTATTGTCAAAAAACGCGCCCCAGCCTTGTGGATTTTCTGCGTCACGACTGCCCACTGTGAGCAGCGTTACTGGATTCAAGGCCTTTACCAACACCGTCGCAGGCTGCCCCCGCGCGGCGATGCCGAGCGACTCAATGAGCGGTTTGGTTTCATCCAGACTGAAAACGGCCGCGCCGTTTTCCACCGCCGAGATCGGCCACGTCACTCGCAACTGCTGATCACCCTGCTCCAAAACGACGCCGGACTCGGTCGCGAAGAGGGTGACGCAGCCCAGGCTGGCGACGATGAAACCAGGGACGAGGCGGGCAAACAAATGGGTGACGGCATTCATTCGGTATGGTCGAGCTTCCGCAATTCTTGCTGACGTGGCAACGAGGATAAGGGCAAAGCAAATATTGATCTGGCCGGTGGTGGGTTTGAAAACGCCTGCGTGAAAAAAATTTGAAAATTGCGGCGCACCACTCTGCATTGGCCATTTAACGCGGCGATGATGTTTTGTTCGTCATTTACAATTACCGACCGGAGCCGTATTATTTAGTTCCCTTCGGAGAAAATTCCATGCCGCAGGCGAGTCAAACCGCAGAAGAAAGCAAAAGTTATGGGCGATAGATCCCCGAAGTCCAACCAGAAGAAATCCACGCAGAAGCAGGTCAAGACGACCAGCGCCAATCAAAAGAAAAGCGCCGCCGTCGCGGCCAAATCCGCCGCCGGCAAGAAAAAGTAACCGGCGGTCGCTGACTGTTTCTCCTGATGCAACCATCAGGAGAGACAGCGGCTGGGAGCAACTAACGCGAGTGTTCAAAGGCGGTTCGGAGGCTATCCCCTCCAACTGGCGGGCGATGGCCGCTAAATCTCCTGCAAAGTGGACGGCATCGCCGGCCGCCTCAAAGCCTGTTTCGTGAGAAAGGCTTCACTCGCCTCATCCGCACGGCATCCACTTGCTCGTCTCCGGTAACGGCTCACCGGTCTCGATCAAACTTTTCAGGCTCGCCAGCACCAGCGGCCAGCCGCCCGAAACCGATTGCAGCAGCTTCGAACCGGGCTTGTTCATTTCGTGCAGAATGGTCAGCTTGACCGACGCCCCCTGCGGCTCCAACGAATAGGTCACGCGCGAAAATCCTTCCGCCGTGATCTCTGGTTTCGTTTCGTTGCGCCAGGTGAAGACCATTTTTCGGGGGGGGTCAATCTCGACAATCTCGCCGCTGATGATGGCCTGGCCCTCGGGATTCACCGCCCGCCACAACGCGCCTGTTTTCCAGTCGGACACCTGCCGCGTGCCCAGCCAGTAGCGCTGCGTAAATTCCGGTTGCGTGAGCGCCTGCCACAATTGCTCCGGAGTCGTGCGGATGTAGGTCACATAAATGAATTGTTCGTTTTTCATATTCTAGGTGGTTGGTTTACGCAGTCATTTGCAAAAGATGTTGAGACCCTTGCCGGTTTCGAGGAATGTTTTCATGCTGGAAAGCACGCGCGGCCAGCCCCAGGAAACTCCGCGGAGCATCTTCGACCCCGCTTTCAATTTGTCATGCGTCACCTTGAGGCAGGTCATGTCCTCAACGATCTGCTCGATTTCAAAGGTGACGCGCGATTCGTCGGCGAGTTTGTCCGGATCGGCCCAGCTCAACACCAGTCGCTTGGGCGCTTTGCATTCCAGCACCTTGCCTGTGATCCAGACCTCCTTCTCCGGATTGAGATGCTGCCATTCCGAGCCTTTCTTCCAATCCGAAATGTTCGCAAACCCACCCCAATACTGGCGGGCGAATTCCGGCTGGGTGATCGCGTCCCACAATTTTTTTGGTGTGGTGCGAATGAAGGTTGTGTAAACTAGCTTTGGCTTTTCCATAACGTCATCCTTTCCTGTTTTGTTTGTTTTCTTCGAGACCTTTTTTGAGATCGCCCAACGCCTGGAGGCAAGAGCGTTCGTATTTGCCAATCCAGCGCTCGCTGATCTCGTGGATCGGCACCGGATTGAGATAATGCAGCTTCTCCCGTCCGCGCCAGACCGTGGCAACCAGGTTGGCCGCCTCCAGCAGCAGGAGATGTTTGGTCACCGCCTGCCGCGTCATGTCCAGATGCGCGCACAATTCGCCGAGTGTCTGGCCGTTGCTCTGATGCAACTGATCCAGCAGCTTTCGCCGGCTCTCGTCCGCCAACGCTTTGAAAACTGCATCCATCACGCCTCACATTGTGCAACCAATTAGTTGCATGTCAACAGTCCTTTTCAAAAAGTGTGAGTTCTCTGTTCCAACTGATTTGGCCGGAAAGGACTCCTTGTGAAGCAGGCGTGAAACTGTGCCTGTCCTGGTCCAGACGTCGCCGGACCAATACGCCGGCCTCTGGAATCCTTGGGGCGTTGCCTGCAAGTTCGCGCCGCCCAAAAATAACCGGCGTTTAACGTTGCTATGTGGCAGTCGCGCCCTGATGCTCAACCATGAGCAATAGCTTGCAGCAACACGGCATCAGGGAAATCTACAAACAGCTCCGCTTGCGGATGAAGAACACCGGCCTGGATACCATCGAGGTTCATGTCACCCGCCGGGCGGGAAAATTCAAATACAATTTTACCGGCTCGGCCGAGCAAGTTGTGAAGGCGGAGCAGATCCTTGCGGATTGGACCTGACCACCAGAGCGGCACGGCCAGCGTCTCCTCGCCCCCGCGCAGGAGCCGGTGCGTTCAAGAAGAAAAACTCTCCGCGCGGATGATCTGGTGCAGCGTGTTCGCGCTTTTTGCCCCACTTGGCGGATTAGGGAAGAGGAGAGCGGGATTTGCCGGGTTTTCGAGTCTTACACCCCCGAAGTCTTAATTACACGGTTAACCGTTTCGTAAAATGCGAGGTATTGTGCGACAAACTCCTCGAATTTTGGCGTGCGCCGCAATACGGGCAAACTGTTGTCCTCGCGTTCCGTCATCAGCCGGCGAAGTTCCGCTTGCGCTTGTGCCACTGTCTCCGCCTTCGCCAGTGGCACACGGCGCACGTTTTTCCGGCCCGTCAGTGGATCGACAACGGAAAGCCGCGCATAAAATCGCGAACCGCGACTCCAAAGTCCGCGAATTGGCCGCTTGCGGCCATCGAAAACCTTTTGGTACACTGGCAGATGATGCGATTGTTTGGCTACATCACTTCTCGTAGCGCCGGACTCAAATCCGGCGCCACCTGCCTTGGCATCGCTTTGCATCTGGTTATGGTGGCACAAAGTCCAAGTCTCGGAGTCGATCATCAACGCAAGTTGTTGTTAGAAAAGGTTGCGCGCGTGGTGGAATGGCAGACACGCCAGACTTAGGATCTGGTTCCGAAAGGATTGGAGGTTCAAGTCCTCTCGCGCGCACCATTATTATTGAGGAAATCAAGGGTTTGTGTGGTTCTGACACAATCCTGACACAAAAAGCGGCTGAGATTGAGGGCGCTAAGGTGAAATATCCCAAGAGGATCAAATACCGTGGCCGAGTGCTGGCCACGATTTATGGCAGATGCAAAGGACGCGATTCCTACCGCGTGGCCTGGCAAGTGGCCGGTAAGCGGCACATGGCGTCTTTCCCGTCCTACTCACTCGCCAAACGCCACGCAGACGGGTTGGTGAAGGACTTGGCCAGTGGCTCACAAGTCACAGCTTTGCAACCCGCGCAAGCGCGCGACGCTCTGGCCGCGTTGGAACGTCTTGCTGACCTCTACCGTGTCACAGGCCGCCGCGTGTCGCTGCTTGCCGGCATTTCCGAATTTGTCGAGGCGTCAGCCAAACTCAAAGGGGGCAATTTGGGCGAGGCCGTCGAGGGCTATTTGCGCAACGTTGTCAGCGTGAAGCGCAAGGACATCAAGGAAGCGGTTGAGGAGTTTATCGAAAGCCGGAAACACCGGAGCGAATCGAAAAACGGGAAGCGGGCGCAACTTTCCGCCAGCTACACCACACACGTCAACTCTTGGCTGCGCGAGTTTGCCAGCACATTTCCCGGCACTGCGGTTTGCGATTTGAGCAAGGAACACCTTAACGCCCACATCCAGTCGCACACGGAAGTTTCCGCCAAAAATCGCAACGACCGGGGCGCGGCGGTGAAAATGTTTCTGACGTGGGCCGCACGCAATGATTATCTGCCCGTGAATCACCGCCTGTTGGAAGCGGACGGCATGGCACGGGAAATTGTCGAATCCGCCGAGACAGACTTTTACCGCCCGCAAGAACTGCAAAAACTATTGGATAACGCCGGCACAGATTTACAGCCGGCGCTGGCGATTGCCGGACTGGCCGGACTGCGCGGCGAGGAAATCATGCGCTTGGACTGGACGGAGGTTTGGCGAATCGAGGGACACATTGAAATCACCGCGCGACAGGCCAAGACGCGCCAGCGCCGCCTTGTGGAAATCTGTCCCGCGCTGGCGGCATGGCTTGAACCGTGCCGCAACTTGGATGGCAAAGTTTTTCCCGGCGGCGTCAATGTGTTTCAGCCGAGATTATTGGCAATGCGAAAGGAACTCCAAATTCCCTCCCGGCGCAACGGTTTGCGCCACGCGTATTGCACCTACCACTTCGCCTTGCACCAGAACGAAAACTAGACCGCGCAGCAAGCGGGCAATTCGCCCGCGATGATCCACGCCCATTACAAGGGGCTGGCCGAGCCGCCGCGCTGGAACAATGCCCAGCGCCAAACATTTTTCGGTTGCTGCTCGACCTCTTCTGAGCGAAAATCAAAAAAATGAACTACCAATACCTCAAACCCAACATTGCTTTGCGGGTCACTGTGGAATCCTGGCTCGGCTACCAAAACTTGACCGTCATCCATCAATGCCAAGAAATAAATGTGTCAACCACTTCTCTAAAAACTCGGTCTCACAATGACCTTTGATTATGATTAACTGAAGTTAATTTAGTTGACCAAACAAACTATGAACAGCGTCAAGGAAGACGAACAATCTTGGAAAAATCGTGAGACAGAAAAAATAATCGCCGACATCCGCACCGAGGTAGCTGTCCAAAAAGCGTGTATTACTCAATATACTTTTCAAGCTATCGGGCTAGTAGGCGTCGTATGGGGATTCATATTTAAATTTTATTCAGAAAAAAATCCGATAGCACTCTATCTTTGTGGTTCTGTGCTTGTCTTCCTAACATTGGCTGTCGTTAGGATGGCCAATCATAAGTATCTCACAGTTAATCGAAACTTGGGTTACGAACTCCACCTTAACCGGCTTAAAGATTATTCTCAAATAGGAAGTCCTTCGTGGCGCGATAAAATGTTGGAAGTTGGTTGGGAAGAGGCTATGTGTGCGTGGCGAGTATCACAAGCAACGATCTTTGAAAATATTTACGAGAAAACAAACTTCATGCAACAACACCGAAGAAAAAAAGAACATCTTCGCAATATTGAGTACTGTTGGTATGATACTCGGTCGCTTTTGAAAAAAAAAGGTGGAGCCTACCACCCTGGTAATTACCTTCGCAATGTTCACTGGATGCTCCACGCGATGGGAGGGTTTTCAATTGCCGTCATGTTGTATTTATATTCTCTTCAACTCGCTACAAGCATCAATAACCACACCCAACTTCCGCTTTCCGAAAAATTCAACTTGGTCGCCATCGCTGTCCTCATGTTCGCGATAACAATCTATTTTCTTGCTCAGATCAACCGGCAAGGAAGTTTTCGTCGCATTCTAGAGAGTGAAATTTTATCAATTCAAGCTACCGCTGTGGTTTGGAGGGTTGTAATCACGTGCCACATTCTAGCTGTCATGTGCGCTCTAAGATGGCATAAGAGTTACCAGTTTTACACACAATATTGTGCCCGATTAGCTGTGAATTTCAACCTGAAACCCTATGAGCCTCACGATTGGCTTGCAAAAATGGAGAGTATGGGATTGTCAGGGGGCGACAATTCTTTTCATGAACTTAAACAGGTTCTAATGGTGACACCCCATAATGACAAGAACTTGAATGTCAAGAGTAGGCCGGCGGGTTTGATAACTTCTTTCGCCGCCAAAATTCGTAGCCGTGTTTTCTCTCGCCAAAAGCCGGAGCAAGCAATATCGCCGACTACTCCCCAAGAGCAACAGGCTTCCGAAAAACCTACTGATGCCGGAAGAGGGTAGCCAGAAAGCAGTCCGACTTGCCACGCCACTGATTATTTCCTATCCAATCACAGCAACGGAAAACCTATTGATTCCTCATGCTGGAAGATGCAGGCAACCCCTCACGTCTGCATTTAACTCTTTTCTTGGGGCTACCCCTCCGGGGATTCCCCCCGGAGTGTCACCCATGACCGTCCGCTCCCCTCGTGAACACCGGAACAGGGAGGACTCAATGGCTCCCCTGACACCGCGGAAATGGGTGTCCCCGTCGGAATTTTGCGGAAATTGGAGGGGGTGTTTTGGCATTTTCCAATCATTTATCTGAATTTTCCGGCCCCCCCCCAGAATTTCACCCCACCCACTCTAATTGAGGGTTTGATTCACTTGGAGGATCATTTTCCCCAATATTTAGGATTTTTGAAGGCCGGTATCCCAGCCCCCGAAATTGAGCGTTTTTTGGAAAATATCCGCAAAAAAACAAAAAACGAATTTCCAGTGTGAATTTTCGGGATTTCCAAAAAATCAGCGTTTGCCGCGCAGGTAATTTTGCACTTCATCGTGATCGCCGGCAAAATCAAAAGTCAGCACGCCTTTTTGCGCCTCAAAAACCAGCCGCCACGCCAGTCCCGTGCGGCACTCATAAATCCGTTTGCCAAGTTTGCGGATGGACAGCCCGGAATGTGCGTGGGGATTCCCAAAGCCTGCAATGACCAGCTTCAAGGCGGCGGAAACCTCATCTTCCCGCCCGGCGTCCCGCACGATTTTTTTGAACCGTTTGGACAGTTCAACGGAAATCATCTTTGCCCCCGGTGAATTTAGTCAACTCGCCGCGCTTGCGTGCCGTTTTCAACTCCGCACTGATGCGTTTTTCCGCCGCTGCCATTTCCTTGGGCGTCAAACCGTATTCTTGCAGCAAGTAATCCGTGGAAACCACTTCCACCGGGCGCAACGCGACAACCTTGCCTTCAAACATAAAGCCGATGTCTTCGCCCTGCGCGGCTTTTTTCAGCCAGTAGCCGAGCCGCCCGCGCCCTTCGGTGATTGTCAGAGTCTTCATACGCTCATTTTATCGTACACCAAAAGACTTGCAAGCGCGGGTTTCTACGGATGAAAAGCGGAAAGGACAATTGCCGTTAAAATGCGTTCTCTGGCCCTGCACACTTGCACGCCATCGCACGCCGGGTGAACTCGCGAACGGCTGGTCGTGGCGCTGGATTATTAAACTGTCATTTGTTTGGTCTTGCTTCTTCCACGCGATGGTCGGAATAATAATTTTATGAATCTCCACAATTATTTCGCAAGCGGCCTCGTCGCGGGTGGAGCCGTGCTGGCCACAATCAGCATTCCATGCCAAACCGCTTCGGCGGCGGAGCCATATAAAATTCTCCACATTACCCAGACCAACGGGACGGGCGGGATTGATTATGTGATCGCCGACAGCGCCGGCCGCCGGGCTTATATTCCGCGCGGCAACCAGATCATGGTTTTCAATCTCGACACCTTCGAGTGCCTCGGGGCAATCCCCGGCACGGGCGGCCACGGCGCGGTGGTGGACCCCAAGACCCAGCACGGATTCAGCAGCAGCCGGCCCGTCTCCATGTTTGATGCCCAGACCATGCAGCCCATCAAGAAAATTGACGTGCCCACCGGCCCGGACGGCATCCTGTTTGAACCGGCCACCGAGAAGATTTACATCCTCGGTCATCAGACCCCGCAGATTTCGGTGATTGATCCCAAGGATGGCACGGTGGTGGGTTCCATTGACATCGGCGGCGCGGCGGAACAGGCCGTCAGCGATTTGAACGGCCACGTTTATGTCTGCCTCGAAGACAAGGCCGCCATCGGTGTCGTGGACGCCAACACGCTCAAGTTGACGGGCACCTACCCGCTGCAAGGCAAGGCCAGCACCCCGGCGGGACTGGGGATTGATACCAAGAACCACATCCTGTTTGCCATGTGCCGGCAGCCGCCCACATGCGTCATCATGAGCGCTGACGACGGAAAAATCATCACTACGCTTCCGCTGGCCGGTGGCAGCGACAGCGGCGGATTTAATCCGGACACGATGGAAGCCTTCAGTTCGCACGGCAATGGCACGTTGTCCATCATCAAGGAAACGAGTCCGACCACCTTTGAAGTGGAGCAGACGGTGCAAACCAAACCGGGCGGCAAATGCAGCACCCTTGACACCAAGACCGGCCATATCCTTGTGTCCGCCATCGAAGCGCCGCCGACACCTATAGTTGCCGAAGGGGCATCGGCGGCGGCGACATCACCTGCCACGAACGCACCCGCCGGTGGTCAGCGCCGAGGCGGCGGACGGGGTGGTCCAGGGATACTTGATCTCATCGTGGTTGGGAAGTGATCGGGCTGGCGAGCGGCACGCTCACCCTTTTACGTTTTCATTCTTTAGCCTTTGCCCTTCCACGGGCGCGAGGATTCTTAACATTTATCCAATAATGCTGGCCAATCCGACACGGCCCGGGAGGTCCAGCGTCCCGCGTGCCGCTGCGAAAATCCGTTTTGAACCCAGGCCAAAGTCCGCATGGGTTCCGCCTACGAAAAAAGTCCCGGCGTGTCACTGTGACCGCCAAAGGCAAGGCGGTGCTGCGCGCCGCTCCAAAATAATAATTAGCCGCAGGGCACCGCAGAATTCGTCCTTCAATCGCGTTCCCCAAATTGCGGCAAAATGTAATGGCCGGAATGCGACTCCCGCGATTAGACTCGGTTCATGGCTCAGATGTCCAACCGAGGCGCACAGCTTTTTTGTTCCTTGTTCATCGTCATTGGACTGGTCGCTGTGGGCGTGGGTGTTTGGCTCCTGACAAAAAGCCTCCGCTCGGAACAGTGGCCGGTGACCGATGGCATCATCCAGTCGGCGGCGGTGAAATCCCATCAGGGAAACAAAGGCGGCACGACTTACTCCGCGGAAGTCACCTACACGTTTCAGGTGGCCGGCACGAACTACACGGGCGACAAAGTCGCCATCGGGCAGATGTCGGCTTCCTCGGAATATGCTTGGGGAATCGTCAACCGTTATCCCGTTGGCAAAAAAATATCCGTGCATTACTCGCCGGGCGACCCGGCGGACGCGGTTTTGGAAACAGGCATCCACGGCGGCATGTGGATTTGTCTCGGCGTGGGCACGGCATTCACTTTGTTCGGCATCATGTTCCTGCAAATCCAAAGGGCCGCCGTCCGGGCGCAACTGCCCGGCGCGCCCCAATCGTCGTCCGTCACCGTGCAACCGGATGGCAGCGTAACGATGGACAAACCGCCGGTGCTGATGGGCGTGATCTTTCTACTGGTGGGCATCGGCCTCTGCTTCATGCACCCGGACAGCGACAAGCCGGGCTGGCTGATGTATGCCGTGGGCGGAATGTTTGCCTTTGGCGGCCTGCTCCTCCTGCTGTATCGGCTGGAGAACAAGGTCTATTCCAAAATCGCGACGCTGGTGGTGCTGGCGTTGTTTCTGGTGATTTTCCACTGGGTGTCCTTTGGCGCGGGCGAACGCAACGGCACCGTGAGCGGCCCGTTTTCTGTGTTCCATTTGGTGAATGTCAGAACGCCGTTTGCCATCTTCACCATCCTGATGGACGTGTTACTGGCGGCGGGATTTATCCACAGGCTGCTCACCGCACGATTTGTGGCCGAAAATAAATTGAAAGTGCCGTTGGTGGCGGGGCTGATTTTCCTGCTGGCTCTGGGAGGAATCTATTTTGTGTATCCTAAAAAAACTCCGTCACTGCCACCGTCAACGGAAGCGCTCTTTGTTTCCACGCCGATTGACGACGCGTTCTGGCTCAAACTCGACCGCCGCCGTTCCGACAAATATCGCCAGCAGCTCAAGGCCGCGCCGCCGGTGCTGGTCGTGCGTGAAAGTCATTATGCCTTCGATTCCGTGAACAGAATGCATTACGGCTGGATGGATGGCCGGCTGGTGAACCTGCACATCACCTTCTCCGAACTGGTCGCGGACGCTTACGGCAAGGATTATACGCACACGGAATTTCCCGAGGAATGGACGCAGGGCCAATGGACCAATTGCTACGACGTGATTGTCACCGTCACCAACCAGCCCAGGGAAGCCCTGCAATCGGCGGAGAAAAAATTTCTCCGGCAGCAGTATGGACTGGCGTGGCATCGGGCGACCCGGGCCACCGATGTGCTGGTGCTCCGCGCCAAAGATCTGCCGTTGCTGGAAGCCAAGGCCACCCGCGATTTTGCCCGCAGCAAGTCCATTCCCGAATTCACGAGCGAGCTGGAGAATTATTTCGGCCGGCCCGTGATTGACGAAACCGGGGCAACCAACCGCTACGACAAAACGATTGGGGAAGTCCCCTCGCGCTGGGTCAACGGACGTTCCACCGATTTGGACTTCAACAACCAGTTTCTGGCCACCATCGGGCTGGAGCTGGTGGCCACCAACCGGCCACAGGAATGGCTGGTCATGGACCGGTGACTTGGTGGCCAGTCCGGCACGAACCGGGCGCACCTCTAATTTTGTTGCAGCGAACGTCAGTTCGCTCCAATCAAAGTTTGAACCGACTCACATCGGCTGCTACGAAAGCAAAGCCGCTTCGAAAATCAGTTTTCAACCCCGCCCGAGGATTAAAAGTTTTCCGCACGATATGAAGGAAAATCAAACGAGGCTTTGACACGAATTTCATGAATTTTAATAGGCCTGCTGCTTGGTGAGAAAACTCGTTAATTCTTGACACCGGATTGACCTAGAGGCATAAAGTTGACGGAAGGTGCCAAAATTTGCTTATGAAACGATATTTTCCTTTCCTGGCTTGGGTGATTTTCTTTGCCGCAAATGCATTCGGACAGGTGACGAATGCCTTGCCGGGCCGTTCAATCATAAAACTTCTTCCTGACTACGTGCATCCACGGGTGTTCGCCCTGAATCAGGCCAACGGTTCGGTGCCCGGCACCGTGCTGACGCTCAATCCCACCAATGGCGCAATAATAAACGAGATTTCGGTTGATCTGAATCCATCGGACATGGCGGTCACCCCCGCTGGCGATGGGTTGTTTGTGATCAACGCCGGCAGTCGCACCATCTCCAAAATAGACCTAAATACTTTTTCGGTTGTGTCCGAGAAGGCCATATCCACCCCCATTACATACAGCCTCTCCAATCCGCTCTATGTGGTGGCCGGGCAATCGAACCAGCTTTACTACACTGACGGAGCATGGGGCCCGGAGATTTACGCTTTTGATTACAATGCCGGGACAGCCACGCTGGTCCTGAACACCGGAGGCAATCAGAGTGATGGGGCGGGAGGAATGACGCTGACGAGGTCTGGAAAGACTCTTTACACCTGGGCCCAGTATGGCTGGGGAGCGGGCAACGTGAATTCATGGGTGCAACGATATGATGCCTCCAATTTTGGCACCCTGACTGCGCTCGAACAATCCTTCACCTCCTGGCGCCGTGATCCGCTGAACACCCCGGTGTTCCTCGATGCCGCCGAGCGTTGGGTTTTCAACAAAGAACAGATGTTCGCCGCGACGAATGTATCGGTACTCTTGAATCAATTTTCCGACAACATCTATGGCATTTCGTTGGATGGAACCATCGCATGCGGCCCGACAGAGGTTTTCAACACCCAGACAGCGGCAATCCTGACCAACTTCTCGTTCTCAACCACAGTTCAAACATTATCGGGAGACCAAAAAAAATTGTTCCGTTATAACAGCGCAAACACGACGGTGGTGATTTACGACATGGCCAGTATCGCCTCGGTCAGCGGCACAACCATTCTGCCGACACCGGCGGATGGCTCGGTGGTCAGTCCGCCGTTAACAAATCTGACTTGGACGGTGTCGCCGGTGTCCCTGGCTTATGATGTCTATTTTGGCACCAATCAAACTCAAGTTGCCGGAGCAACCCAGACTTCATCACAATATCTGGGGCGCGTGAGCACTCCCGGACAAAATTTGTTGCAGGCCCTTTCCTCTGGAGCAACTTATTACTGGCGGGTTGATGTCATCGGCTTCAATTCAACCAACACCGGCAGTGTTTGGTCGTTCACGGTTTCGGCACTGTTCATTAATCCTTCGCAACTCAACCTAAGCGCGATTGCGGGGTTCAACCCAGCATCCCAAACTTTGGGTGTTACAAGCTCTTTGCCAGCGAAGGTTTGGTCTGCAGCGGTCACGGGCAGCAACTGGGTAACGCTGAATCCAAGCAGCGGCACGACGCCGACCAACGCCACCATTACCTTCAACACCTCTACGTTTGCGGCGGGAACATATACCAACAACATTGAATTCACCTCGGGCGGAATTAAATATGAGCTTCCGGTCAGAATAACCATCTACCCGTTGAACATCGTGAAAATAACGGCGGATCGCCAGCGTCCTTACATTTATGCTCTCCAAGCGCCACCGCTTTCCGGCCAAAATGGACTGCTGCTGTTCATCAACACGACCAATGGAAACATTGACAAGGCCCTGACCATCGGCCTAAACCCGGTTGATCTTTCCATCAATTATTTTGAAGGCAGGCTATACATCGCCAGTTGGGGGGAAACGTGGACCTATGTGGTGGATTTGAATGCGCAAACGCTGCTGCCTTCCTTGAATCTGGGCACGGACATCTATAAAGTTAACGCAGGAGTGGCAGGGAAAATTGTTACCGAAGGGGAAGATCAGTGGATTGCAGTCAACCTTGTCAACACGGCTGACGGAACCATTGCCGGTAGTTTTCCGTATCCCGAACGGGAAGGTGACGGCGAATGCGACCCTTCAGGAACTTTTTACTACCATTGTGACAACAACATTTCCGATGCTTACCTCCATAAATTTATCGTGACCAATAACACTCCGGTGGAAATTGCGGGCAGCCCCCAGCACCCTTATGGCACGCGTAATTTGGTGATGTCCGCCGATGGCAGCCGGTTGTTTTGGAATAGCTATATCTACGACCCCAACCTCTCGGAGTTTGGCACGCTGGGCACGGAAATTTATTCATGCTCCACCAACGGCTCGGTCGCGTTTGGCAGCGGTCAGGCATTTGACACCACCACGCGGCAAGCCATTTATAATTTGCCAGCCTCAATCACCGTGTCCGTGGTTGACGGCAAGAACCAACGCTTCTGGTATTTCAACAGTGCCACGGCCACTCTGGGCAGCGTGCCCATGAGCGTGATTGAATCTCCAGCAATCTCCCAACAGCCTGCGAGTTACACGGAAGTTGCCGTCAGCAACGCGGTTTATTTGACCGTCACAGCCATGGGTTTGTCTCCTCTCTCTTATCAGTGGATTTGCTCAGCAACAAACATTGTTGGTGCGACTAATTATTTCCTTTCGTTCAATAACATGCAAACTTCGCAACAAGGGAATTATCGAGTCATCGTGAGCAATGCTTACGGAGCGGTCACCAGCACTGTTGCGCAAGTCGCGGTGTTAATCCCGCCAACCATTACCAACCAGCCATCAATCATCAGCGTCCAGGCCGGCAGGAATGCGGTCCTATCTGTCAGCGCCCTCGGCACGAGTCCGATGAGTTATCAATGGTCCTTTGGCGGCAACTCGATCGCTAGCGCCACGAACAGCACATTAACCGTGTCCAACGCCCAATCTATCAACGAAGGTTATTATCAAGTCACCCTGGCAAATGATGTTGGCACGGCAACAAGCCAGCCTATAATGTTGCGGGTATTGCCATCCAAGGCGCAGATCGTTTCTGCTCCGACATCTTTTTCGGTTCCGGCCGGAAGCCCGGCGGTGTTCACGGCTGCCGTGGCGGGCAGCGCGCCGTTGATTTGCCAGTGGTATAAAAATGATGCGCTTTTGCCGGGGGCAATGGCGTCACAACTGGTCATTTCAAATGCACAGGCGATGGATGCCGGCACTTACCAATTGCAGGTTTCAAACTATTTGGGAGCCTCCGTCAGCTCTGGTGCCGTCTTGACGGTGCTGCCCGTTAAACCGTCATTTGTCTTGCAGCCGGTTTCGGCGGCAGCTGTTGCCGGCAGCAGCATTTTCTTTCAAAGTCTGGCCATCGGTTCGGACGATGCCTTGAATCCCATCCGATATGCCTGGTATTTCCAAAACCATATGATGACGGGACAAGCCGGTTGCAACTTGTCTTTGGCGTCGATTGCCGCCGCCAATCAGGGTGTTTATTACGTCGTAGCCGCCAATGCCTATGGCGTGGCCACCAGCATGGTCGCCCAGTTGACAGTTTATTTGCCGCCGTCGTTCCAAACGGGATTGTCCAATCAGGTTGTGGATGCTGGAACTTCCGTTGTATTGCACCCGGTGGTCGTTGGCACGCCGCCGTTGAGCTATAGTTGGAGCTATAATCTCTGGCAAATTTCAAATTCGGCGGCATCGCTTTCCTTGACCAACATCAAAATGTCGCAGGCGGGATATTATTCGGTCATGGTTACGAATTTGTATGGCAGCATTTCAGCCACAGGTAAAGTGAGCGTCTATTTGCCAGCATCACAAATCTTGGCCTGGGGCGATGATTCCGGTGGACAAGCCGATGTGCCGACCAACCTCGATGATGCCGTGGCGATTGTGGGTGGAGATTATCATTCCGTTGCCATCCGGCATGATGGGACGTTGACGGCCTGGGGTTTTGATGATGCCGGACAAATTGATGTTCCCACAAACACTCTTCGTTTTGTGTCCGTCGCCGCTGGCGCAGATCATAATCTGGCCATTGCCGAAGATGGTAGCGTGGCCGCTTGGGGTCGGAATGATGCGGAACAAACGAATGTTCCCAACACGGTGTCGTCGGCAGTCAGTGTGGCCGCTGGCGATGCTCACAGTCTGGCATTGCTGGCATCAGGAACTGTGGTGGCATGGGGGGATAATACCTATGGGCAAATATCCGTGCCCAACAGTTTGTCTCCTGGTTATTACACTTATGATTGGTGGGGAGATTATTTTTGGGTTATCAATCCAAATTGGATTCCTGTTCAAGCCATTGCTGCAGGACGCAATCACAATCTGGCCTTGCTTTATAATGGAACAGTGGTGGCATGGGGGGATAATAGTTTTGGCCAATCATCAACGCCGTCAAATTTGTCAAATGTGGTCGCCATCGCCGCCGGCTATCTGCACAGCGCAGCGCTCTGTTCCAATGGCACCGTTGTTGTCTGGGGTGACGACACTTACGGACAAACCAATGTGCCGGCTGGCCTAACCAATGTGGTCGCTATTGCCGCCGGGGATTTTGATACGCTCGCACTTCGCCGCAACGGAACTGTCGTCGGCTGGGGTGACAACTCGTATGGACAAATAAGTGTGCCTGCAACTGTGGTGAATGCCGTTGCTGTCGCATCCGGTAATTATCATGGACTGGCTTTGATTCCAGTTACCACCTCGCTCCAAGCACAAATGACGACGGAAGGATTGATAATCCATTGGCTCGGCAATGGCGTGTTGCAGTGGGCACCATCACCAATGGGTCCATTTACTGACATGCAAGTTCAGGGAAATTGCATAACCAACACAGTCATGTCCTCGCCGGCAAAATTTTTCCGAGTCAGGTATTAAACTTGTTCTAATCCGTGCCGCGTTTGACCACGTGGTCAAAGCGGGCTGCACGATTCGGATGCATTAACTTCGGCTCAATATTTAGCCGAAAGGAAGGATTTGATTATGCAAAAGCGCAAACTGGGCAATCTGGAGGTCTCGGCCCTCGGGTTGGGCTGCATGAGCATGAGCTTCGGTTACGGCCCGGCGGGTGACCGGCAGGAGATGATTTCCCTGATCCGGTCGGCGGTCGAGCAGGGCGTCACGTTCTTCGACACCGCCGAGGTCTATGGCCCGTTCACGAACGAGGAACTCGTGGGCGAGGCGCTGGCTCCGTTCCGCCAGCAGGTGGTCATCGCCACCAAGTTCGGCTTCGATTGCGACAGCGGCAAGCAGGGCGGCTTGAACAGCCAGCCCGCACACATCCGGCAGGTCGTCGAGGCCTCGCTCAAACGGCTCCGGCTCGAGACGATTGACCTGCTCTACCAGCATCGGGTGGACCCGAACGTGCCCATCGAGGACGTGGCCGGGACGGTGAAGGAGTTGATCCGTGCGGGCAAGGTGAAGCATTTCGGGCTGTCGGAAGCCGGGGCACAGACCATCCGCCGCGCGCACGCCGTCCAGCCGGTGACGGCGTTGCAAAGCGAATACTCGCTATGGTGGCGCGAGCCGGAAAAGGAAATTTTGCCGACGCTCGAAGAATTGGGCATCGGCTTCGTGCCGTTCAGCCCGTTGGGCAAAGGTTTTCTCACGGGCCAAATCAAGGCGGACACAAAGTTCGACAGCACGGATTTCCGCAACAGTGTCCCGCGTTTCAGCGCGGAGAACCGGAAGGCGAACCAGGCGCTGGCGGATTTGATCGGCCGTTTTGCGGCCGAGAAAAAAGTGACGCCCGCACAGGTCGCGCTGGCGTGGTTGCTGGCGCAGAAGCCGTGGATCGTGCCGATTCCCGGCACGACGAAGCTGCATCGTTTGAGCGAGAATTGCGGGGCGGCGGCGGTCGAGATCCGGCCGGAGGAATTGCGCACGCTGGAAATCATGGCGGCCAAGATTCCGGTTCAAGGGGCGCGTTATCCGGAACATTTGCAGAAGCTGGTGGGAAGGTGAGCGGAAATGCCGGCGTCATTGCAAGGTGGCTGCGGAGGGTTTCCCACCGGTCGCTCCAGCGACACAACAGCGACACAAGCAAATCGGCGGAGGCTGAAATCCTATTTTTGAGGAAGCATTTTCACCGACAAAATTTTTGATAAAAATCCGACACAGAATTCGGCCAAATCTTTACGCGACACAACCCTGACACAACAAAATTGTGCGACACAAAACGACACGGATTTTTGTGCGGCTAGTTGCCCCAAGATTCACAATTGAGCTTGTAAACATTGGGGCAATGAGGCATCCTGGTTTGCGAACTAGTAACGAGAAAAGCATTTATGAGCAACAGTGAGAACAGCGCATTTTCAGGTTCAAGTCCTCTCGCGCGCACCACGTTTTCATAAAGCAAGAAACGGAGGATCTTCTGTTGCGGATAATGCCTGCCGCGGTGGCGCCGTGGTGCGAGACGGGGCGGATCAGTTTGTGTTCCGGCCCTCCGTCAGGTAGCCGAGATAATCACACAATCGCGCCTTCATTTCAGTGCGCGAAACGATGGAGTCAATCAACCCGCGATCGAGCAAAAACTCCGCGGTCTGGAAGCCGGGCGGAAGCTCAGCTTGAGTGGTGTCCTTGATAACCCGCGGACCGGCGAAGCCAATCATGGCCTGCGGTTCCGCGAGGATGAGATCACCAACGCTCGCATAGCTGGCCATGACACCTGCGGTGGTAGGATGCGTAAGGACGCTGATGTAGGGCAGCCGGGCCTGGGCGTGATAGCCGAGCGCGCCGCAGGTCTTGGCCATCTGCATCAGACTGAACATGCCCTCGTACATCCGGGCTCCGCCGCTGGTGGAAATGATGATCAGTGGCAGTGACGCTTCGGTCGCCTTCTCAATCAGGCGCGTAAGTTTCTCGCCGACCACCGAACCCATTGAGCCGCCGAGGAAGCTGAAATCCATCACGCCCAACGCCACGCGATGCTCGCCGATCTTGCCCACGCCGGTCACCACGGCGTCCTTGAGGCCGGTGGATTTCTTGTAGGTTTCGAGTTTTCCGGAGTAGGAGCCGACGCCCTTGAATTTCAGCACGTCCACGCTGACCATGTCGGCGTCCATTTCCTCGAAGGTGCAGGTTTCCACCAACGAATGGATGCGTTCCCGCGCGCCGATGGAGAAATGGTGCTGGCACTTGGCACAGACCTTGAGATTGGCATCCAGTTCCTTGTCGAAGACGAGCGTCTCGCATTTCGGGCACTTGGTCCACAGGCCCTCGGGGATTTCGCGTTTCTTGGACTTCGCCGCGCCAAGCTTGGGTTTTTTGGCAAAACTGGTTTCGGTGGTTGGGGCAGGCGGCGGCGTGACCGCCGGTTCCACCGTTTCCAGGCCGAGCGTTTTTTTTGTGAAAGTCGTTGTGGACATGTCCTGATAAAATTCGAGTTTCGCGTTTTGCGTGCCGGGTTTCCCGCCCGCCCGGCGAACTTGTCCCGTCGGTGAAAGGTTCGTCACCGAATAGCTCGTTATTGTCTAAAGTCCGCGGGCAACTGTCCAGACGCAAACGTCACCCGCGCCGGCCGCGCGCAACACCCGGGCGCAGGCGCTGGTGGTGGCGCCGGTGGTGAACACGTCGTCCACCAGCACGATGCGCTCACCGTTGAGCCGGCAGCGGCCCCGCACGGTGAAGGCGCGGCGGACGTTCGCGGCGCGCTGCTCGCGGGTGAGCAGGGTTTGGGTCAACGTGGGAAAAGCACGCTGAAGCAGCCGCGCCTGAACCGGAATTTCCGTCGCCGAGCCGAGCCGCGCGGCCAGTCGCTCCGCCTGGTTGAATTCGCGTTCGCGCCGTTTGGCCGGATGCAGCGGCACGGGCACGATCAAATCCCACTGGGCTGCGCGCAACGCCGGTCCGGCTTCGCGGATAAGCAGGCCGGCCAGAAAATTTTCAAACCACAGCGCCCGCTGGTATTTGTAACGGTGAATGATCTCCAGCACCATGCCCCACGCCGCCACGGCCGAGCGCGCCGAAGAAAAATACAGTTCCATTTCGCGGCAGTTCGCGCACTCGAACGGCGTGGTCAACTCGCCCTCAAACGGCAGGCCGCAGCGCTCGCAAAACGGTGGCCGGATGAACCTTACCTGGGTCCAGCATCGCGAACAGACATAACCTTCGGTAGGCGTCGCCCGTTGTGTGCCGCAGATCTGGCAGACTTCCGGGAAGATAAATGCCAGCGCGGCGTTGGCCCAGGTTTCCAGCGGTGCCGCCAGCGCACTCATGCGTTAGCTCCCGTTCTGCCTCCGCTGGCTTGATGCAAAAGCACCAGGGTCGCCACCAGCACCGGCAGTGCCAGCCAGCCGTCCACCATCTTGGCCGTGCCCCACCACGCGCTGGCAGACACGGGCGCCTCGACGGTCACGGCGCCGTAGGATTTGAGCCAGAAAATCCAGCCCGCGTGCAGGCCGATCGAGCAGTACAAATTTCCGGTGCGCTGGTACGCCAGGGCGAGCAGCGCGCCGGCCAGCGTGAGGTTCAAAAAGCCCGGAATCAGCGCGTGCAGATTGACGAAGCCGCCGAGCATCAGCGGCAGCAGTTTCAAACCGGAAGTCCAGACGACCGGCCCCGGCAGTTCCGCGCGCTCCAGAAAATGCACCAGCGCGTAAATCGCGCTGGTGACGACCAGCGCGAATCCCCAGTGGAACACCCGGCGCAACGCGCCAAAGAGCGCGCCGCGAAAGAGAATTTCCTCCAGCACCGCCACCACCGCCGCCGAAAGGGCCGCGCCGAAAAATTTGCCCGCCAGTTGCCCCGCCGACAAATGGGGATTGAACGCGCGAGCGCCTCCAAGCAGGGACAGGCCGGCGACCACCGCAAGCGATGCCAGGCCGAGCAGGAAACCGCGGCCGAAATTTTTTCCCTGACCCGCCGGTCGGACCAGGCCCGCGTCGCGCAACGAAGCAATGCCCAGCTGCTTCAGCAGCGGCCACAGTCCGGCCAGCGCCAAACCGAGGACCGCGCGGTTGACGAACCGGTGAAACGGACTGGCGGCGAGTTTGGGAGCGACGTGGGCGAAGTGTTGCGCCAAAAAATATAGCCACGGCGCCAGCAGCGCGCCTCCAAGGAACACCACCACGATGTAAATGACCAGCACCCGGAGCGGTCGCATGGCGCCACGATAAAAAAAACGTGGTTCCGAGCCAAGCGCGAAAGGCGCGTGGTCAGGCAACGGTGGCCGCCAGCCGCCGGGCTTCCTGGATGAGTTCCCAGTCGGTGCGCAAATCGCCGAACCGGAAATCCGGCGCGCCGCTCTGCTCGCGCCCCAGCAGTTCGCCCGGACCGCGCAGCTTCAAATCCGCCTCCGCAATCTTGAAACCATCGTTCGACTCCGCCAAAACCCGGAGCCGTTCCTGGGCCTCCGGGTCGTCCACCGAAGAAACCAGAATGCAAAACGAATCATGCGCGCCGCGCCCGATGCGCCCGCGCAACTGGTGCAACTGCGCCAGCCCGAACCGTTCCGCGTTTTCGATCAGCATGATCGTCGCGTTCGGCACATCCACGCCGACCTCGATCAACGACGTGGCCAGCAGCGCCTGAATTTGATTCGCGCGAAACGCCGCCATCACCGACTCCTTGTCCGCGCCTTTCAATCGCCCGTGCAGCAGTCCGACTTTGAACGGCGCCAGCGCGCGCAGGACGTTTTCAAATTCCTTCGTCACCGCCTTCACGTCGTTTTGTTCCGACTCCGTCACGCGCGGATAGACGACATACGCCTGCCGGCCTTCACCCAGCTTTTCGCGGATGAACTGCCAGACCTTCGGCAGTTTTTCCGGCGTGCGGACGAACGTCTTGATCTGGCCGCGACCGCCCGGCAATTCATCAATCACCGAAATGTCCAGTTCGCCGTAAATCGTCAGCCCCAGCGTGCGCGGAATCGGCGTCGCCGTCATCACGAGCAGGTGCGGGTAATGGCCCTTGCGCACCAGTTGCTCGCGCTGCGCCACGCCGAATTTGTGCTGCTCGTCAATGATCACCAGGCCCAGCTTGGGCAGATCGAAGCCCGCGGTGAGCAAGGCGTGGGTGCCGACGAACAGCGTGACGGATGGCGGGTGACGGATGACGGGAAACCCCGCGTGCCGTTTCTCGTCACCCGGCGTTTGCCACTCGCCACTCGCCGTTTTCCGGCTGCCCGTTTGCAACTCCACCGCCACGCCGAGCGGCGCAAACCATTTTTGAAAATTCCGGAAATGCTGCTCCGCCAGAATTTCCGTCGGTGCCATCAGCGCGACGTTGAATCCGCTTTCCATCGCCATCAGCGCCGAGCACGCCGCCACGACCGTTTTGCCGGAACCGACGTCGCCTTGCAGCAGCCGCCGCATCGGGTGCGCGCCGCGCAGGTCGGCGCGAATCTCGCGCAGCACGCGGGTTTGGGCCGCCGTCAGTTTGAACCCCAGTTCGGTCAGCAGCGGCTTGATCAGCCGGTTGTCGCCCCCGCACGGCAGCGCCTGGGCGTTGGCCTCGAATTTTTTGCGGCGTGACCGGATTTGGAGTTGCAACGCGACGAATTCATCCAGCGCCAGCCGCCGCCGCGCAATTTCCGCATCCGTAGATTCTTCCGGAAAATGCAGCATGTGGACGGCGTTGGGGCGCGTGGGAAATAATTTCAAATTGACCGCCGGCTCCGGCTCGGGGATTTGGCCTTCGAATTTCTCCAGCGTCCGCCACATCAACCCGCGCAGCCAGCGCTGCGGCAGACCTTCGGTGAGCGGATAAATCGGCGTGAGGCGGTTGAAATGAATGAAATTTTCCTCGCCCGGCTCCACCACTTCGGTTTCCGGATGATCCATCGTGCGCGGCTTGAGCGTGAGCGGCTTGCCGTACACCACGACCTCGTCGCCGACGGCGAAGTAATTTTCCAGGAACGGCAGGTTCCACCAGCGGCAGTGCAGCCGCGCCGTGCCGTCATCGAGGATCAGCTCGAACACCGATTTGTTGCCGCCGCGATAACGCTTCAACCCCATCGCCACGACCTCCCCGCGCGTCGTCGCCTTCTCCTCGAGGAGCAAACCCTTGATCGGCTGAAAATGCCGGCGATCCTCGTAACGGCGCGGACGGTGCAGCAGCAAATCCTCGACCGTGAAAATCTTCAGCCGCGCCAGTTGCGCCGCGCGCTCCGCGCCGACGCCCCACAACGAGGTGACCGGCTGCGCGAGCGGCGGAAGTTTTGGTTGGGTCGGCCCGGCGGACATCGGCCGCACGATACAAACCGGCGCGCGCGGAATCAAACGCAACCGCGGGTGCGAAGCGATGGGGGGAATTGTCGGGAATATTCCGGCGATTGCCTCAAAGCCCGTTCAGCACGTCAATCAACTGCCGCAGCCGGCCGTAGTCGCGGCGGTTGAAGCCGAAACCGATCCGCGCCAGGTCCAGATGGTCGCCGTCCTCGATTTCCTCCGCCGTGGGTTCGATGCGCTGGATCGGCGGGCCGGGAATGATGTCGGCGAAATCCTCGTTCAGCGCCGCAAGCGCCGAGTTGGACGGCGCGTGTTTGAGTCGGATGACGAACAAGTCCTTCACGAACCGGCTCGAATGAAAGTTGCGATAGAAGCGCGTGATGATTTTCACGGCTTGTCCGGCGTCGTCGGTGATCTGGTAGAGGTTGAGGTCGTCCGCCGAGATCAACTGGTCGCGCAGCAGGTGTTCGCGGACGTGCTTGTCCCAGGTTTTCCAGTAGGTGCCGCCAGGCTTGTCCACCAGCACGAGCGGCATCAGCTGGCTCTTGCCGGTCTGCATGAGGGTGATCGCCTCGTAACCCTCGTCCAGCGTGCCGAAGCCGCCGGGGAAGAGCACGATGGCGTCGGCGTGGCGGATGAAAATCAGTTTGCGGGTGAAAAAATATTTGAAGGTGACGAGCTTTTTGTCCTCGCGGATCACCGGGTTGGCGGCCTGTTCCCAGGGCAGGCGGATGTTCGCGCCAAAACTTTTCTCCGGCCCCGCGCCTTCGTGGCCGGCCTGCATGATGCCACCGCCCGCGCCGGTGATGACCATGAAGCCGGCCTCGGTGATTTTTTTTCCAAACTCGATGGCCTGCTGGTATTCCTGCTTCGAGGGATGCGTGCGGGCCGAGCCGAAAATGGTCACCTTGCGGGTGCCGGCGTAGGGCGCGAACATGCGGAAGGCGTAGCGCAGTTCGCGGATGGCGGTCTGGATCACGCGCACGTCGCCGCTGTCCTCCACGTCGCCCAGAATTTTCAGGGCGCTCTCAATGATGTCCGCCACGCTCTCCTGATTGCGGCCGCCGCCCTTGAAGGCGATGAGTTCCTGGATGCGCCGCCGCAACTCCGGCTCCGCCGGGGCTTTTTCAGTTTTTGACATGCCGGCGAGCTTACCGCGTCGGCGCGGTAAGACAAGTGAACAGGCGGTCCGGCGCGAGGCTTCGGTCCCGGTATTCTCCGTTTCCTGCGGTTCCCTTCAGGTCCGGGCAAATCCAGATTCGACATTTTGCGCTGTTTCGGCACAATCGCCCGCCATGAAGTCAATGACGGGCTACGGACGCGGCGATTGCGCGCAGGACGGTTTCAAAATCACCGTCGAACTCAGTTCGGTCAACCGCAAGCAGATGGAAATTTCCGTGAACCTCCCGCGCGAAATGGAACTGCTCGAGGCACCGATCCGCGACGCCATCAACCGCCAGATCGCGCGCGGCCGGCTCACCGCGCGGGTGTCGCTCCACGCCGGGGCCGGGGCCGACTCGGCGCGGATGCACCTGAACGTCCCGCTGGCCAAGGCGTACGCCCGCGAGTTGAACAAGCTGGCCAAGGATCTCAAGCTGCCCGGCCCGGTCACGCTCGATCATTTGGTGCGCGCGCCCGGCGTGCTGCAAACCGACGAGCAGATCGCCGGCGAGGAGGATTTCTGGCCGGCGGTGGAAAAGGCGCTCAACAAGGCGCTGGCCGCGCTGGTGAAAATGCGCGAACGCGAGGGCGCGCATTTGCAGAAGGATTTGAGCGAGCGCGTTGCCACCATGCGCTCGGCGGCGGCGGAAGTGCAGCAGCAGGCGCCCGAAGTGGCCCGCCGCTACCGCGAACAACTGGTCCAGCGCATCCGCGCCGCCGGCCTGGAGACGCCGCCGGTGGACGACGAGCGGTTGCTCAAGGAAGTGGTTTACTTCGCCGACCGCTCGGACATCACCGAGGAATTGACGCGGTTGCAAAGTCATTTCCAGCAGTTCAACGACTGCGTCAAGGCCAAGGAACCCGTCGGCCGCACGCTGGATTTTCTGGCGCAGGAGATGAATCGCGAAATCAACACCATCGGCTCGAAAGCCAATGACGCGCTGATTTCGCGGGCCGTCGTCACCCTCAAGGCGGAGTTGGAAAAATTCCGCGAACAGGCCCAGAACGTGGAATGAAAAACAAACCCCAGAATCCGTCCGCCGCCCACTTGCGGCCCGAACCCCGGAGACGAAAATCGGAATCCGGAAATGTGAAGTCGGAGGCCGGAAGTCAGAGGCCGGAAGCCAGAGGCCGGAAGCCGGTGGTCAGTGGTCCGCGTCCTGACCCGAGACGCAGAACCCAAGAAGTAATTCCACAGACCACGCCAACACCGCCAACGCCACCGGCGCATGGTTCGACGCCGCCCGGCTCAACGCCGCTGCTGATCGTGATTTCCGCGCCGTCCGGTGGCGGGAAAACGACGCTGTGCGACCAGTTGCTGGCGGCGCGGCCGGAGATCACACGCGCCATCACCTGCACCACGCGGGAGCCGCGCCCTGGCGAGCAGGACGGGGTGGACTATCATTTTCTGGATGCGGCATCGTTTCTCAAGCGCGTGCAGGCGGGGAATTTTCTGGAGCACGCCACGGTGTACGGCCAGAGCTACGGCACGCTGAAGGCCGAAGTGCTGGACAAGCTGCGCCACGGCCACGACGTGTTGCTCAACATTGACGTGCAGGGTGCGGCCACCGTCCGGGCGCGGGCGGTGGAGGACGCGGAATTAAAGCGTGCGCTGGTGACGGTGTTTCTGACGCCGCCCTCGCTGGTGGTGCTGGAGCAGCGATTGAAGAAGCGGGGCACCGATTCGCCCGCGGCGATGGAAAAACGATTGAGCGTGGCGCGGCAGGAAATCGTGCAATGGAAAAATTTTGACTACCTGCTCATCAGCAACAGCATTGCCGGCGACCTGCAACGGATGCTGGCGATTGTGGATGCGGAGAAGATGCGGTCGTCACGCGCACTCCCGCCAAAGTTTTGAAGCCCATGAGCAAGACCAAAAACATCGTGTTGGGCGTGACCGGCTCGATTGCCGCGCACAAGGCGGCTGATCTGGCGAGCCAGTTGACGAAGGCGGGCTGCGCCGTGCGCGTGGTCATGACCGCCGATGCGCAGCGGTTCATCACGCCGCTGCCGTTCAAGACGCTTTCGCGGCACGCGGTGGTGACGGATTTGTACGACGAGGAGGAAGGCTGGAAGCCGGCGCACATTCAACTGGCAGACGAGGCGGACTTGTTGCTGATCGCGCCGGCCACGGCCAACACGATTGCAAAACTCGCGCACGGCCTCGCCGACGACGCGTTGACCTGTGTGGCGCTGGCGCTAAATCCGAATGCGAAAATTCTGATCGCGCCGGCGATGAACGGGAAAATGTGGCTGCACGCGGCCACACGAGAAAACGTCGCCACGCTCAAGCGGCGCGGCGCGGAATTCATCGGGCCGGACGAGGGGCTGCTTTCGTGCGGTTACGAGGGGCTGGGGCGGTTGTGGGCGGTGGAACAGATCGCGGCGCGCGCCCTCGCCCTCCTGGCTTGAAAACCGCCCGCGCTGGTGGTTTGCGCATGAACTTATTCGACTGGCAATGGTTGAAGGCCTTCCCAAGGCTGCTGGCCACGTCCCGGCCGGAGCCGTCGCGGCAGGCGGAGCGCATTGTGGCCATGCAGCTCCACATCGTCTTCCCGGCCAAAATCGGCGTCATCGCGGTGGTGGTTTATTACCTGTCAAACACCGGCTGGTTCGACAATGCGCCGACGCCGCATACGGTCGTGCTGGAGTTGCTGCAAAAATTCTTTCGCGCGTACATTTTGGCCAATGTGACGGCCGGGGTTTTGTTCCTGCTCTGGCGGCGGCTGCCCGCCGGGCTGTTCCAATGGCTGGTGTTCACGCTGGGGTTGCTGGACGGCTTGTTCATTGCGGGACTCACCTTTCTGACCGGCGGCTTCGAGAGCATCGCCTTCTGGGTGTTCCCGGGTTTGATCGTGCTCAATGCCTTGAGCATTCCGTTGGCGATGCCGCAAATCGTGCTGAATCTGCTGTTGAGCTTCTTCTATCTGGGCGCCGGCATTCTCGCGACGAACATCAGCGACACCCAGGCCGCGTTGCAGACGGTTCCCAAACGCTTGCCGGCCACCAACCACCCGCCGGTGGAACCGATTCCCAAACCTGCGACCTCGACCAATCCCGCCGGCGACCTCGCCGCCCGCTTGCACCGGCCGCCTTGGTGGAACGATTCGTCCGCGCCTCCCGCCCACGAGGAAACCCAGGCTGAACCCTTTTTGCTGCGGTTGTCCGTGCTCTGGCTGCTCGCCTCCTGCTGTTACGGCGTGCAGGTGCTGGCCGAACGCGAGCGCCGCGTGCAGGCAGAGGCGCGCGAATTCGCGGTGCGCGAGGGGCAGTTGCACTCGGCCGGCCGGCTCGCCGCCGAAATCGCCCACCAGCTCAAAAATCCCCTGGCGATCATCAACAACGCCGTTTTTTCCCTCCAGCGTGCCGCCAGCGAGGGCCGCCCGGCACCGCCCGCGCAACTGCTGATGATCTCGGAGGAAGTCGGCCGCGCCGACCGGATTCTCACCGACTTGATGGGTTACGCGCAGTTGAATGAGGGCCGGGTCGAAAAGTTGAGCGTCACCGCGGAACTGGATCACGCCCTCGATCAGGTGTTTCCAGCGGCGGCTGGTTTCGCCATCACCATCGAACGCAATTACGCTACCGACCTGCCGCCGCTGCTCATGCAGCGCCGCCACTTGTCGGGCATCTTCGTCAACCTGTTCCAAAACGCCCGCGAAGCCATGCCCGGCCCGGGCCGCCTGATCGTCAGCGCCGCGCTGCTCGCCGATGACGCGGTGGAAGTGCGCATCCGTGACACGGGGATGGGCATGAGCGCCGAGGCGCTGGGGAAAATTTTCGAGGCCTATTTCACGACCAAGGAAAAGGGGACCGGCTTGGGCCTGGCGTTGGTCAAGCACAACCTGGGCCTTTACTCCGGCACCGTGCGGGCGGAATCCGAACTTGGAAAGGGCGCGCTCTTTGTTCTAACCTTTCCGGCACGAACCGTGACCGGCCCCGCCGGCCCGGTCTGAATTCCATGAAACCCACTCTGCCGCCAGTGCTCGTCGTGGACGACGACAAAAACCTGCGCCTCTCGCTGGAGACGGTGCTGGGCGACGAGGGCTATGCCGTGCGGGCGGTGGATTCGGCCGAAGCGGCGCTGGCCACCCTGGCCCGCGAGGAATTTTTCATGGCCATCACCGACGCACGCATGGGCGGCATGACCGGTTACGCTTTTCTCAAAAAAACCCGGGAACAATGGCCCGATCTGCCCGTGCTGATGATCACCGCCTTTGCCACGCCCAAACTCGCGGTCGAGGCGATCCAAGCCGGCGCGGTCGGGTATTTGGCCAAACCGTTCGCGCCGCAGGAACTGCTCCACGCCGTGGGGCGCTGCGCTGAAAAACACAGCCTCCTGCAGGAAAACGCCCGCCTGCGCGCCCAGGCCGGGGGAGCCGTGCGCCTTGAAGACATTGTCGGGGAATCCCAGAAAATGCGCGAGGTGCGGCAGTTGATCCAGACCGTGGCGCCCACCGACGCCCGCGTGCTCATCCTCGGTGAAAGCGGCACCGGCAAGGAACTCGTCGCCGGCGCGCTGCACAGCCTGAGCCAGCGCCGCCGCGCCCACTACATCCGCATCAATTGCGCCGCCATCCCCGAAACGCTTTTGGAGAGCGAACTCTTCGGCCACGAAAAGGGCGCGTTCACCGGCGCGCTCAAGCAAAAACCCGGCCGCGTCGAGGAAGCGGACGGCGGCACGATTTTTCTGGATGAAATTGCCGACATGAGCCGGCCGTTGCAGGCTAAATTGCTCCGGTTTCTGGAGGACGGCACGTTCACCCGCGTCGGCGGCACGCAGGAATTGCGCGTCAACATCCGCCTGCTCGCGGCCACCAATCGCGACCTCGTGCAGGCGATTCGCGAAGACCAGTTCCGGGAGGATTTGTTCCACCGGTTGAATGTCGTGCAGTTCCGGCTCCCGCCCCTGCGCGAGCGGGGCGACGACATCGTGCTACTGGCCGACCATTTCGTCCGGCACTTCAGCGCCAGCCTGAACCAGCGCGTGCGTGCGCTCTCCGCCGCCGCGCGGCTCAAACTGCTGGCCCATCGCTGGCCCGGCAACGTCCGCGAACTGCGCAACGTCATCGAACGTGCCCTCATTCTTGAAACCTCGGCGGCCATCCAGCCGGCGAGCCTGCCGGACTTTCACCTGGAAGGCCAGTTGCGCCAGCCGAGCGCGTTCGCCGTGCCCGGCAGCGGATCGCTGGAGGAATTGGTGACGAATTTCGAGCGGGAACTCATCCACTCCATGCTGGACCGCAACCAATTCAACCTGAACAAGACGGCCGAGCAGTTGAAGATCACACGACACGCCTTGCGCTACCGGATGCAGCGGCTCGGCCTGGCCACCGGACCGGACACCGAGGAGTTCCGCAATCCTCCCTCCGGAAAGGAAGGCCTCGCGTGATTGCTTCCGTGGCACTGCTGGCCAGTCTCACCAGCGCGTTGCGCCGTTGGGGTGCGACGAGCACCAGCGGCACCTACTCGCTGGTCCTTTTCGGCATCCTGCTGCTGGTGGTACTGGCGGTTTTTTTCTGCGCGGTGGCCTTCAATCGGGCTTTCCGTCAGCACCGGCACAGTCCGTCGCCCCGCGTTTATCCGGGACCACCCGGCAAAGCCAAACCCAAACGCCGACGCCGCGCTTCAGAACGCCGCCGGCACGAGGAACCGCCACTCAATCCCACCCGCGCCGAAACCGGCGGCTTGCCGCCGGTTCGCTCCGACGAGGAACCGCCCACCCCGACCGCGTGAAGCATGCAAGAAAGCCGCACGATCACCCAAAAAAGCGCCTCCAACCTGGCACTGGCCTTTGTGCTGCTGCCGAAACCGAAGCGCGACGCCATGTCCGCGCTCTATGCCTTCTGCCGCGCAGTGGACGACGTGGCCGACGAAGATTCCGTGCCGGTGGAACAACGCCGCGCGCAGCTCGCCGCCTGGCGCGCGGACATCCGCCGCGCCTGCGAGAACGGTCGTCCCGAATTCGCGACGAACCAGGAATTCCAGCCCGTCATCGAAAAATTCAAACTGCCGTTTTCGCTTTTCGACGAGCTGATCATGGGCTGCGAAATGGATCTGGAAAAACTGCGCTACGAATCATTCGCGGAATTGGAACTTTACTGCCATCGCGTCGCGTCGGTCGTCGGCCTGTTGAGCATCGAGATTTTCGGCTACCAAAATACCGCCTGCCGCGAGTACGCGGTCCACCTTGGCAAGGCGCTGCAACTGACGAACATTTTACGCGATGTGAAAAACGACGCCGCCCGCGGCCGGATTTATTTGCCGCTCGCCGAACTGAACCAATTCCACGTCAGCGAAACCGAGGTTTTGCGTTCGCAATACTCGGACCGCTATTGCGGGCTCGCCGAAAGTGTCGCCGCGCACGCCCGGGATTTTTATTGCCGCGCGCAAAAGGCTTTGCCAGCGGAGGATCGCCGGGCAATGGTCGCCGCCGAGTTGATGGGCGCGGTTTACTGGCGGCTGCTGCAGAAGCTCGAACGGAAAAAGTTCAACGTCTTCGGCCCGCACCCGCTCAAACTCAGCAAGCCGCACAAGTTCGCACTGATTTTCCAATCCTGGCTGCGGTTTGCGTTCGGCGCCACGGCGTCGAACTACGGGACGACCTGAAATGTCGGAAACCTCCTCCCATCGGCCATCGCTCCGCCGCCTGATCGTCAACGCCGACGACTTCGGCCGCTCGCGCTCGATCAACGAAGCCGTGATCCGCGCGCATCGGGATGGCATTTTGACTTCGGCCAGTTTGATGGTCAACGAGCCGGATTGCGCCGAGGCCGTGACGCTCGCGAAGGAAAATCCAAAGCTCGGCGTTGGTCTGCATCTGACGCTGCTGATGGGGCATTCCGCCCTGCCGCCGGAAAAAATCCCCGGCCTCGTCAACGCGCGCGGCGAGTTCAGCAACAGCCCGGTCGGCGTCGGAATGGGTTATTTTTTCAGGCGCGGTTTGCGCGGACAGCTCCGCGCCGAAATCCGCGCGCAGTTTGAGAAGTTCCGCGCCACCGGCCTCCCGCTCGATCATGTGAACGGCCATCTGCATTTGCATCTGCACCCGGTCGTGTTTCGGATTTTGATGGATGACGCGGAATCGCTCGGCATCCGCTACCTGCGCCTGACCCGCGATTGCTTGGCGCGGAGTCGGCGGATGGCGAGCGGACGCTGGTTTTATCGCCTGTCGCACGCGGCGATTTACGACTGGCTCTCCCGCCGCTCCCAAGCGCCGCTCCGGCAGCGCGGCATCCAACACGCGCACATCACTTTCGGCCTGCTGCAGGATTCTCGCGTGGACGAGGATTACCTTTTGAAACTGCTCCCCGAACTGCCGCCCGGCGATTCCGAGCTTTACTCCCATCCGTCGCTCGACAAATTTAAGCACGAGTTCGACGCCCTGGTCAGCCCGCGCGTGAAGCAACTGATTTCAAAACTCGGCATCGAACTCATTCGCTACCAGGATTTGTGATATGTTCAAATTACTCGTGATTTTATTGATCGGCCTCGTGTTCGAATCCACCGGCGTCGTGCTCCTGAAAAAGGGCATGACGCAAATCGGCGAAGTGAAACAAATCACAACCGCCGAGATTTTCCGGGTCGTCAAGGCGGCGTTGACCAACGCGCAGATTCTGTTGGGCGTCTTTTTCGAGGCGCTCTTTTTCGGCTGTCTGTTGATGCTCATGTCGAAGAGCGACATCAGTTTTCTCTGGCCGCTCACCGGGTTGAGCTTCGTGTTTGCGACTTTCGCGGCCATGTGGTTCTTGCACGAGAAGGTGTCTTCCGTGCGGTGGGTGGGCGTGGTGCTGATCCTGCTTGGCGCCGGCCTGATCAGCTACAGCGAGAAAATGAGCGAGCGCGCCAAGGCCGCCGCCGGGTCCGCGCCGGTTTCAGCGCCGGGAGCGAAGTAATCCGTTCAGCACGTCGGCCAGGCGCCGGGCGGCCAGGCGGGTGTTGCGCTGCAACTCCAGCAGGCGCGGCACGGCGCGCGGGGATTTGACCAGCGCGGCGGCGAGTTTGAACATCGAAAGGTTCTGCTCGGCGGTCATCAGCGCGTTGAAATCCAGCGGCAAATCCTCCTGCGCCGTGTCGGAAATGACGCGCACCGTCGCGCTGGGAATGTGCTGCTCGCGGCACAGCGTGCGAATCACGGCGGATTCCATTTCGACCGCGTCCGCGCCGGTGCTCTGGCGCAATCCGGCTTTCTCCCCCGCCGTCGTCGCCACGCGCACCGAGCAGTGAAATTTTCCCGGCCGGGCGCCGGCGGCGCGCAGCGCACCGCCAAACCCCGCGTCAAAATCCTCTTCGAAGAGTACGTCGCCAATCTTCAGCGCCGGATCCAGTGCGCCGGCAAAGCCGCAGGTGAGCACGCGCTCGGGACTGACCCGTGTCAGCGCCTCGCGCAGGCGGGTGCTGGCATTGCGGCGGCCCATCCCGGTGATCAAGGAGTCGCGGCCGCCGTTAACTTCTGGCAGCGGCAGCGCCAAGGCCGCTTCCTCCTTCACTGCAAAGCAAACGAGCAAGGCAATGGGCGTGGGGGCGGGTTGCGTGGAAGACTTCATCGGCGTGCCGGCCGCGGTTCGGCCCGGAAGGGGCGGAACCCCAAGGTGATCCTCACAGCGCGCCGGGAGAATTCTGCGCGATTCCGAAACCGCTTGGCTACTTCGTTCAAGGCAAACCAATCTTTGGTTTGGGTGCGGATTTGTCAAGCCGGCGATCCGGATCGCAACTTCGCGGCGGCGTCTGTTATGCTTTCCGCGCATGAACGACTGGGCACTTATTACTGGCGCATCCGCCGGCATCGGCTGCGAGCTGGCCAGACTTTTCGCCGCCGACCGCCACAACCTGATCCTCGTCGCGCGCGATCAGGCGCGGCTCGACGCTCTCGCCGCCGAACTGCGGGCGCAGCATGGAATCCAAACCCGCGTCCTCGCCCAGGATCTGGCTGCGCCGGCGGCGGCGCAAAAGATTTTCGACGCGCTGCGCGACACGCCCGTTTCCGTGCTGGTGAACAACGCCGGCTTCGGCGTCTTCGGCCTGTTCGCAGAAGAAGATTTGCGCGCACAGACGGAGATCATCCAGGTCAACGTGACCGCGCTGATGGAACTCACGCACCTGTTCGTGCGGCCGATGCTGGCCCGGCGGCGCGGCCGCATCCTGAACGTCGCCTCCACGGCGGCCTTCCAACCGGGACCGACGGTGAGCGTGTATTACGCCAGCAAGGCATTCGTGTATTCCTTCAGTTACGCGCTGGCGGACGAACTGGCCGGCAGCGGGGTGACGGTGACGACGCTCTGCCCCGGCGGCACGCGCACGGAATTCTTCGCCCGCGCCGGACACCGTCCGATGCACGGGGCGGCGCTAATGGACGCGCGGATCGTCGCGCAAATCGGTTATCGCGGTTTGCTGCGCGGCCAACGGGTCGTGATTCCGGGCGCGCTGAATCGGATCGCGTCCCTCATTGCCAAACGCCTGCCGGCGCGGCTCACGTCGCCGGTAGTGCGGCGGATTCACCGGAAATAGTGCCTGACCGGTAGGGACGCGTTCCTACCAAATCATTTGCGGGCGTTCAATTTCAGGCGGTGGCACCCTGCGACTTCAAATTCGCCAGATAATTCTTCTTGGCTTTCAAAGTGATTCCCGCCGCGCCGGCGCCCGCCGCGGTGCCGGCCAAGATGCCGAACACAGCGCCCAGTACCAGATTCAGTGGTACGTTGGGCCGAATCGGGCGGAGGCCAGGCACGGCCTGCTCGACAAAGACGACCCGTTTGGCAGGCGCGGCAGAAGTGATTTTTTCAGCGGTGAGTTTCGCCTCCAGCGACTCACCGGCATTGAGCAGCGAATGAAAATGCTGCTTGAGCTCCGCGTAAGCGGGAAACTTCGCCTCCAGCTTGTCTTCAGGTGGTTCGGGTTCCGCCAAATTCCATCCGCTGCGCAGCTTCCGGATTTCGTCGCCGGTCTTTTTCAACTCGGCCGTTTGCTCGTCCAACTGCCGGTACAACAAGTCCAGCCGAGCGTGCATTAATTCATCGGCTTGTTCGACGACGAAGTTCCGATAATTTTCCGCAACGCTATTGGCGATCAGGGCGGCCTCCGCTGGGTTGTCACTGTAGGCGCGGATTTCGATCAGACTGGTGTTGCGCACGGGCCGCAAATCCAGAATGGACTTCAAAAGTGCGAGCGATTCGGGGGGTTTAAACGGCTGGCGAGCAAAGTATTTCTTACCCCAGAGCTTGTTCAAATCCAGTTTCTCAATCACGCGGTTCAGGACGATTTGCGACTGAATGATTTCAAATTCCGTCTGGATGAAATAGGGATCGTAACTTGCCATCGACGCCTTCGCGGCTTGCTCAGGAGCCGCCTGAGAAAGGTCACGCTCCACTAAAATCCTTGCCGTGCTGGAATAAGTTTGCGGCGTGATCATCGTGATGACGGCGCTGCCGAGAAAGATGAACAGCGCCACCGCGAGGAACACTTTGACAAAAACGCGCGTCGGCGTGGAACGCTGCACGATCGCCAGATAGAATTTGTTGAACATGGATTTCCTTTCGTTGCGGGCGGTGAGGTGTTCGAGGAGGGAGGTTTTGAACAAATCCGGCAGCACGCGCAGCCAGAGCCGAGCAAGTCCGCTCCAGCGCCGTTCGCGCCAGGCGTCGCGGCATTGATCGCGGAAAAGTTGCGCCATCGCGGGGCCGTACTCGCGGCGGTGTTCCGCAGGATAAAGCGCCAGCAAGCGATGGTACGTTTTGTCCGAGAACATCACCGCCTTGACTTGAACGGAATCTGCCATCAAAAGCCCTCCGTGAGCGCGTCGCGAGTGAACCGCCCGATGAGCCTCTTGCCCTGGGCGAGCCGGACCAGTTCGGCGTAGCGCGCGGCTTCGGCCCGGCTCACGCGTTCGCCCAGCGCGGTGAGGCGATAATACCGCCGCCGCTCGTCGTCCAACCGCGGATCCGGCCGCTCATCCGATTCCTCGATCAACTTCGCCTCGATCAACCGCTTGAGGGTGCCGTAGAGCGTGCCCGGCCCCATTTTGATCTGGCCGTCGGTGTGCTCCGCCACTTCCCGCATGATCGCGTAACCGTGGCGTTCGCCGCCGGCCAGCGCCAGCAGGACGTGGAACACCGCCGGCGTGAGGGGCAGCAGGTCTTCGGGATCCATTCGCTTCGTGGCCATAAACTGAAAACCGCACTTATATCCGTCGCGGATATATTCGCACGATCGGCAAAGAGTGTCAACGGTTTTGGAAAAATAATTATGGCTGTGGCGTCCCGTTTTGAGCAGGGACGCGATTGTTGGAATCCCGAGGGAAATTACCGTGCCACGTTATCAAAGGCCGTGCCAAACTCAAGCTATTAATCCGCAAATTGGCGGATTTACCGCTGGCATTTCGGCCGCGCGGCGGGCAAGGTGCCTCTGTCCGCGCGCCGGGTTTTTCCGACGCGCCGACGCGCAACATGTGGCCGCACGCACTACCGGTTCTGCTCGGCGATCCCGCCGAATGGCTCGGCGACTGGCATCCGCTCGTGGACCAGCTCGGCTCGGCCAACGGCCTCTTCGCGCTGGGAGAAGTTTCGGCCTCACTGCGCGTCCCGGTCGTGCGCAACCTCTCCGGCCTGCGCCATTTTCTTAGGGAATACCAGAAACACCTCCTGGTGCCGCACGAACTGCCGGCGATTCAACGCGCCTTCGACCACACCTGCCGCCACGAACTGCGCGAACTCGTCGCCCTGGACCAGCAACTGGGCGGTGAACCCGCGCTCAAATTTTTCGCCACCGCGAGCCGCCGCGCCGGCCAGACGCAGTTGCTCAAGCTCCGGCCGCTGCGCGACGAGCGCCTGCCTCGCCGCTACCGCGAGGCCGTCGAACGCGGTGACGCCAGCGGTTGGCACACGCTGGTTTATGGCCTGACGCTCGCGCTGTATTCCCTGCCGCTGCGCCAGGGACTGCTCGGCTTCGGCTACCAGACCACGCGCGGTTTCATCCACGCCGCCGCCCGGTCGCTGCGGCTCTCGGAGCACGATTGCCGGGAACTGCTCCAGGAACTTTGCGAGCCGCTGCCCAACGCCATTGAAGCGCTTATCGTCCTGCGCGCGGCGGCCTGAGCTCGGCGAAATTTTTCCATGCCTTCTCCTCCGCGCCTGCGTTTGCGCGTCACGTCCACGGCGGAAACGATCCTGCGCGGCGGCCATCCGTGGGTGTTCGCCGACAGCGTGCGCGAGCAAAACCGCGATGGTCAGACCGGCGAACTCGCGGTGATCTTTGACCGCAAAGACCAATTCCTTGCCGTGGGCTTGTTCGATGCCGATTCGCCGATCCGCGTCCGCATCCTGCACACCGGCAAGCCGCTGACCATTGACGCCGCGTGGCGGGCGGCGCGCCTGGAGCAGGCGCTGGCCCGCCGCGCCGGTTGGTTTGACGACCGCACCACCGGCGGCCGGTTGATCCACGGCGAAAGCGACGGCTGGCCCGGACTGGTGCTGGACCGCTACGACGCCACGCTGGTCCTGAAACTTTACACCGCCGCTTGGCTGCCGGGACTGGAGGAAATTCGAGATTTGATCACCCGCCGGCTCGAACCGGAACGAATGGTTTTGCGGCTCAGCCGGAACATTCAGGAACTCGCCGCCGCCCGCTTCCAAAAATCTGACGGCGAACTCTTGCAGGGAACCGCTCCCGTTCAACCGGTGACTTTTCTCGAAACGGGAATCCGGTTTGAAGCGGACGTTTTGCGCGGGCAGAAAACCGGCTTTTTCCTGGATCAACGTGAGAACCGCCGGCACGTTGAAACTCTGGCGCGGGGTCGCCGGATGCTCAACGCCTTCAGTTTTTCCGGCGGCTTTTCCCTTTACGCCGCGCGCGGCGGGGCCCAATCCGTGACCAACCTCGACCTCAGCGCCCACGCCCTGGCCAGCGCGGAACGGAATTTCGCGCTGAACCAGGCCGACGCCAATATTGCGCGCTGCCGGCACGAACGCGTCCAGGCCGACGCTTTTGAATGGCTGTCGCAAAATCCGGCGCAGCCGTTCGATCTGATTGTGCTGGATCCGCCGGCCTTTGCGAAGCGCGCGGCGGAGCAGGCCGGAGCGCTGAACGCTTACGAAAAACTGACGGCCCTGGGGATTGCGCGTCTGGCACCCCGCGGAATTTTGGTGGCGTGCTCCTGTTCGGCGCACGTAACAGCGGAAGATTTTTTTGGGGCGGCGCGCCACAGCGCCGCGAAGTCCGGCCGCAAATTTGTGGAACGCCAGACCACCCGGCACCCGCCAGACCATCCCGCAAATTTCCGGGAAGCGGAATACCTGAAGGCGATCTATTTGGAACTAACCTGAAAATCAGCTCAACCGCATGGGCATGACGACGTAGAGGAACGGCCCGTTGATCTTGAGGACGCCGGGGCTGAGTTCGTCAATCAATTCCATGAAAACTTCGTCGTTGGTCAGCGCGGTGAGCGGATCAATCAGGTATTTGGGGTTGAAGGCGATGGCCATCTCCTTGCCTTTGTAGTTGATGGCAATGCTTTCGCGGGCCTCGCCGACTTCCGGCGAGTTGGCGGTGATGGCCAGGTTGTTTTTTCCAAACGCGAGTTTGACCGAGTTGGATTTTTCGCTGGTGATGATTTCCGCGCGCCGCAGGGCATGCAGAAATTCCTCGCGGACGACGGTGATGCGTTCCTTGGCTTCGCTGGGAATGACCTGCCGGTAATTGGGATAATTGCCTTCGATGAGTTTGGTGATGATCAGCACCGGCGCCGCTTTTTCATCCTTGAGCGTGAACGCCGCCTGATTATCAGTGTAGCGAATCTCCAAATCCCCCGTGTCCTGCAGGAGCCGGTTGAGTTCATTGACTGCTTTGGCTGGAACGATGAACTCGCCCTGGCTTTTTTCGGACACTTCCACTTGCTCGTCCACCAGCGCCAGCCGGCGGCCGTCAGTGGCTACCAGCGTCATTTTATGATCCTTCAAACTGAGAAAAATGCCGTTGAGCACGTAGCGGGACTCATCGCTGGAAATGGCGAAGGAAGTCTTCTTCATCATGCCTTTGACGGTGGCCTGCGGGAGCGTGACTTTTTTGTCGTCTTTGAACTTGGGCAGCGGCGGAAACTCTTCGGCACTGAGTCCGTTGATTTTGTAAAACGACGCGCCCGCACGGATGGAACAGACGTTTTTTTCGTCCACCTCCATTTCAATCTCCGCGGCTGCCAGTTCCCGCACGATGCTGAACAATTTTTTCACCGGAACGGTGGAAGCCCCCGGTTTGTCCACCTTGGCCTCGACGCCGCAGGTGACGGTTACGTCCAGATCGGTGGCGGTGAACTCCAGGCGCCCTCCTTCCGCGCGCAGCAGCACGTTGGAGAGAATGGGCAGCGTGGTACGCGAACTGACGATGTTTTGCACGGCTTGCAGGCCGTTGATCAGTTGGTCCTTGGCAATGGTCAGATTCATGCTTGCTTAATAATTGGTTTCTATCTCAGAAATCATCTTCTTATTATGGGTTGTGAATAGGCCAAACAACTCTCGCTGTCAAGGTCAGGCCAGTCACTTGCGTCGTTCAAAAGAGGGTAAAACATATCTCAAGGCGAGTTAAAAAACAGAAAAAAACTCGGTTGTTCACGCTGTCCACAAGTCATTCACCGGAAATTGGTCCCTTATTGGTAACGTTGTGAGCGGCGAATCAAGTCCGAAAGCGCACTGCCAACAAATTCCACAAATTCATTCGTGGACTCCCGGCCAAGCGAAAAACGGAGCAGTGAACTGGCTAGGGAAGGATTCCCGCCCAGTGCCGAAACAACATGTGAAGGTTCCACTGACCCAGCCGAGCAGGCGGAACCGCTTGAAGCACAGATGCCTTCCAAATCCAACCCGGCCAGCAAGGAAATGCTGTCCGTTTGTTCAACAACCAGAGAAACTGTGTTGGCGAGGCGAAGATCAGGAGAACCGACGAAGTGAACACCCGAAATTTTTAAGGCAGCGCGAAGCAACTGAGCTGTGAGCGGAAACAGAAGAGTGCGATCAAAAACTGGCTTACGGACAAAACGCTCCAGTGCTTCCGTAAAGCCGGCAATGGCCACTAGATTTTCTGTGCCTGCCCGCTGCTCATTCTCGTGGCTGCCGCCGAAAAAGACGGGATCAGGATGCAAAGGCGAGCGGATGAACAAAACCCCCGCGCCTTTCGGCCCGTGAAATTTATGGGCGCAAATCGAAACCAAATCGGCGTTAAACTGAGAGATATTGGCAAAAGATTCCTTCCCAAACCATTGCACCGCGTCCGTGTGAAATAGCACACCGCGTTGCCGGCACAGTGAACCCAGCTCCGCGACCGGCTGAAGCGTGCCAATTTCGTTGTTGGCTGCCTGGATCGAAACCAAAATTGTGTCGGGACGAAGCGATTTTTCGAGGGATTCAACGGAAACGCGGCCGGTTGGGTCCACCGGCAAAATCGTCAGTTCAAAACCCTCCTTTTTGGCCAGATATTCGCACGAATGCAGCACTGCGTGATGTTCAACCGCCGAGGTGATCAAATGACGGCCCTTTGATTTGAGCAGGCGTGCGGTACCAAATATCGCTAGGTTCACACTCTCCGTGCCGCCGCAGGTAAAAATAATTTCGCTCGGTTTGCAGCCAAGCACGATTGCGGTGCGATCCCGAAAATCATCCAAATGCGCCCGCGCCTTGCGGCCGACATGGTGGACAGAAGACGGATTGCCCCAAATTTCGCCCAGAAACGGCAGCATCGCCTCCCGCACCGCCGGATCCAGCGGCGTGGTGGCGTTGTAATCGAAGTAAATCGTGCGCATGGCGCTGCGCAGACCTTAGCTCGTTCCGGCGGAACGATTCAACCTTGTAACGATTCCACGATTCCACGATTTTAAGATCATGTTCAAACCCGCTGATCTTTTTGACCTGAGCCAGACCGAGCACGCCGCGATTTTTGACGGCTGCGAATCCGCCTGGGAAGCGCTGAAAAAAATCAAATCCCACCTCGCCGCCCGGCTCTGCCCCGGCCTGCACAACCGCTGCGTCGGCGTCGCTTTCATTGGCAAGGACGTTTTCATCGGCGAAGGCACGGTAGTCGAGGACGGCGCGATGATCAAAGGCCCGGCGATCATTGGGAAAAACTGCCAGATCCGCCACAACGCCTACCTCCGCGAGGACGTCCTCATCGGCGACGGCTGCGTGGTGGGCAATTCGAGCGAATTGAAAAATGTGCTGCTGTTCAACGGCTGCCAGGTGCCGCATTTCAATTACCTCGGCGACTCCATCCTCGGCCACAAGGCGCATCTCGGCGCCGGCGTGATCGCGTCCAACCTCAAATCCCTGCCGGGCAACGTGACGGTGGAAACGGACGGCAAGCGGTTCGACACCGGCCTGCGCAAGTTCGGCGCGCTCATCGGCGATGGCGCGGAAGTCGGCTGTAACTCGGTGCTGAACCCCGGCAGCATCCTCGGCCGCGGTGCGGTGATTTACCCGGGCGTCAACTGGCGTGGCGTCCTGCCGGCAAACTCCATCGCGAAGAACAAATCAGCGGTGGAAGTCGTGTTGAGGCGGGCGAAATAGAATAATCGCAGAGGCACAGAGTAGCTGAGAATGACAAGAATGAGGCTGGCGATTTTGATATTATCCACGTTGCTCCGGTTGACGGTTGAGTTAATTTGAAATGATTTCCATCGCTGAACTTCAGCCCACCGGCGCGGATTTGGTCGCGCAGGTGGAACAGATTTTTTCGCCGACCGGCATTTTGTCGCGCGCGAAAAATTTTGAGTTCCGTCCGCAGCAGCAGGAGATGGCCGTGGCGGTGGCGCGGGCGCTGCAGAACCGCGAGCACCTCGCGGTCGAGGCCGGCACGGGCGTCGGCAAGTCGCTCGCGTACCTGGTGCCGGCGATTTTGTTCGCCGTGGCCCAAAAGAAAAAGGCCGTCGTCTCCACGCACACGATCAATTTGCAGGAGCAGCTCACGGAAAAGGATTTGCCGATGCTCGCGGGCGTGCTCGGCGCGCTGCCGGAGCCGGTGAAGTTCCAGTTCACCATGCTCAAGGGCCGTGCAAATTATCTCTGCACGCGCCGGCTCCAGAAGGCGATGCAGCAGAGCGGCAACCTCTTCACGTCTTCCGAGGCCGAGGAATTGCAGCGGATTTACGAATGGTCGAAGCACACCACGGACGGCAGCCTGTCGGATTTTGAGATCGAACCGGATGCGAAGGTGTGGTCGCAAGTTTGCTCCGAGCGCGGGTTGTGCTCGCCGAAAATCTGCGGCTTCCCGTCCGATTTCTCCAAGGACCACGGCGTCTGTTTTTTTCAGCGGGCGCGCCAGCGGATATTGTCGTCGGACGTGCTGGTGCTGAACCACACGCTCTTTTTCACGCTGCTCGGCGGCGTGGACGAGGAGATGGAAGGGGGGATCCTGTTCAAGAACGACTTCGTGATCTTCGACGAGGCGCACACGATGGAAAGCGTGGCGTCGCGGCACATCGGCCTGAGCGTGTCCTCCGGGCAGGTGCGGTATTCGCTGAACCGGCTGTGGAATCCGCGCACGGAAAAAGGCCTGCTGGCCACGCTGCGGCAGGGGCCGGCCGTCAAACTCGTCGCGGACATTCTGAGCGAGGCGGACCAGTTTTTCGGGAACGTCGAGGCGGCGTGCGAGGAAATCCAGGCGGCCGCCAAACCGAGATTTTCCGGCGGCGAAACCAGTTCGCCGCGCCGGCGCGAGTGGAAGGAACTGCGGATTCGCCGCGCGGAAATCGTGCAGGACAACGTCACCCTGCCGATCCAGCGCCTGCGCCAGGCTGTGAGCGAACTGGTCAAACTCAGCGAGGACAAGGACATCGGGCAGGAGCTGATCGAGTGCAACCGCCGGCTGGCGGAGTTGCGCGACGAGGTGAAGGCGTTTTTGGAGCAGAGCCAGCCGGAGCACGTTTACTGGGTCGAGCGCACGGGCAAGGCGCACAAAAATCTTTCGCTCAACGCCGCGCCGGTGGACGTGGCGGATTTTTTGCGGCACCGGCTGTTCGAGAGCGACACCAGCATCATCATGACCAGCGCGACGCTGGCGACGACGGCCAATCCCAACCCGGGGATTCCCAAACCCCAATTGAAATCGGGCGCCACGCAAGGCGGATTGAATTATTTCGCCAAGCGGGTCGGCGGTGAATCCGCCGCGCAACTCCAAGTCGGCACGCCGTTCGATTACGCGCGGCAGATGAGATTGTTCGTGGCCCAAAAGATGCCCGATCCGCGCGAGGCCGGCTACTCCGACGCGCTCGAAAAGTGGATTGAACATTTTGTGCGCCAGACGCACGGCAAGGCGTTTGTGCTGTTCACCAGCTACAAATTGATGCAGGACGTCGCGGACCGGATGCGGCCGTTTTTCGAGCAACTCAAGCTGGAGCTGTTCGTGCAGGGCACCGGCACGCCGCGCTCGACGATGCTGGAAAAATTCAAGGCGGACGTGGACTCGGTGCTCTTCGGCACGGACAGTTTCTGGCAGGGCGTGGACGTGCCGGGCGAGGCGCTCTCGAACGTGATCCTCACCCGGCTGCCGTTTGCCGTGCCCGATCATCCGCTGATCGAGGCGCGGATTGAGGCCATCGAGGCGCGCGGCGGCAATTCCTTCGGCGAATTTTCGCTGCCGGAAGCAATTTTGAAATTCCGCCAGGGCGTGGGCCGGTTGATCCGCACCAAGACGGACACCGGCATCATCGTGGTGCTGGACAACCGCATTCTGACGAAGCAATACGGCCGGGCCTTTCTCGACGCGCTGCCACCCTGCCCGGTGGAAATTGTCTGAACCGAATCCGGTCCGGCTAGCCGCCGACACCAAAAAGTAACTTGCGAAGAATGCGGCGTTCGAGTAAGTTGACGGCGTTAGAACAAAAAACCGGGCGCTGAGTATAAATCGTGTGTTGCTCGGCGCCCGCTTTGTTTTCCGCTCCCCATTCCAAACCTCGGCCAGCATTGTAGTTGCTCCTCATCCCGGGGGCGTCTAGGCTCTGGTCGCAACAATTTTATGAAAAAACTGGCCATCGGCTGCGGAATTCTGGGGGTTCTCGGCGTGTTCGTTCTGGTCCTCGTCGTCATTGGCGTGGGCGGTTACAACCGGCTCGTGCGCCTCTCGCAGGGCGTGGACGAGAAATGGGCGCAGGTGCAGAACGATTATCAGCGCCGGTCCGATCTGGTGCCGAACCTGGTCGCGACCGTTTCCGGCGCGGCCAATTTCGAAAAATCCACCCTCACGGAAATCACCCAGGCCCGCGCGTCCGTGGGCCAGGTGAAAATTGATCCCCGTTCCGCGCCCACCGATCCGGCGCAACTCGCCGAGTTCGACAAGGCGCAGGGCGCGATGTCTTCCGCGCTCTCGCGGCTGATGGTCGTGGTCGAACGCTATCCCGATCTCAAATCGAGCGCCAACTTCCGCGATTTGCAGGCGCAGCTCGAAGGCACGGAAAACCGCATCGCGGTGGCGCGCCACGATTTCAACGAAGCCGTCCAGGCCTACAACACCTCCGTCAAATCCTTCCCGGCGGTGCTGTATTCCGGTGTGATGGGCTTCCGCACCAAGCCGTATTTCGCCGCCACGCCTGGGTCGGAAACCCCGCCGAAAGTGGATTTTAATTTCGGCGGCGCGCCCGCGGCTCCGGCGGCGAAGCCCTGACCGGTGAAGAATTTTTTTGGCATTTTATTTCTGCTCGGCGGCCTGGCCGCGTTCGCGGCGGAAGTCATCCCGCCCGCCCCGACCAAGTACTTCAACGATTTTGCCAATGTCGTGGCTCCGCCGACCGCGGCCAGCCTGAACCAAACCCTGGAGGATTTTGAGCGGCAGACCTCGGAGCAGATCGTCGTCGCGGTCTTTCCGACGATGCAGACCGACTCCTCGGTCGAGGATTACACCCTGCGCGTTGCCCGCGCCTGGAAAGTCGGGCAAAAGGCCAACAACAACGGCGCGGTGCTGTTCGTGTTCGTGAAGGAGCACAAAATGTTCATCCAGGTCGGTTATGGTCTGGAAGGCGCGCTGCCCGATGCGCTCTGCAAGCGGATTGTCGAGGACGAGATCGCGCCGCATTTCAAGTCCGGCGATTTCAACGGCGGCCTGACGGCGGGCGTGCAGGCGATGCTGGCGGCGGCGAAAGGCGAATACAAAGGCACAGGCCGCACGGTGGCCGACAGCCAGAATACGGGGGACAATTCTCCGGCGCCCACTTTTGTCTCCCTGCTGATCGGCATCATTGTCATTCTGGTCATCCTTTCCATTATCCGTTCCTTGTTGCGCGGCCAGGGTCTGGGATTTTTGGGCGGAATGCTGCTCGGCAGCAGCGGTTGGAGCAGCGGCCGGGGTGGTAGCGGCTGGTCTGGCGGTGGTGGCGGTGGATTTTCCGGTGGTGGCGGCAGCTTCGGCGGCGGCGGCGCGGGAGGGAGCTGGTAGCCATGAAAGTGAAGGATTTTCTCTGGCAGCTCCGGCACGACGACCTCGTCGCGGCCATTCGCGCGGCCGAGCGCAAGACTTCCGGCGAAATCCGCGTGTTCATCAGCCACAAAAAAACCACCGAACCGGTGGCCGCCGCGCAGGCGCAGTTTCTCCGGCTGGGCATGACGAAAACTTCGCACCGAAATGCCGTGCTGATTTTCGTCGCGCCGGTCGCGCACACCTTCGCGGTGATCGGCGATTCCGGGGTCCACGAAAAATGCGGCGAAGTCTTCTGGCGCGAGGTGGCGGCGGAAATGACCGGCCACTTCAAACGCTCGGAGTTCACCGAAGGCATTCTCCACGGCATCCGCAAGGCGGGCGAACTGCTGGCCGCCCATTTTCCGCCCGGCCCGGACGACCGCAACGAACTGCCCGACGAGGTCGAGCACGATTAGCCCGGCGGTGTTTGTAAATCACGGAATTCGCGGAGGCAAAACGCCGGGACCAAGCGGAGCGGTTTTACCAAATTTCGGTTTGAAAAGATGCGGCAACGGCTGAAGAAAATGGCGCACTGCAAAAAAATCTGCCGCTCCTGCCTGTGCTGTTGAATTTCAACGACTTTACCGACGGCTCGCTTCGTGGGTTATTATCTGCCGCGCTTCTGGCGCTCAGCGAGCGGAGGCGCGAAGGCGTTAAGCAGTTTTTGAAGAGCTCTGTCGGTTTTATTACCTTTGTGGCGTGTTAAATCTGCTGGCGTTCGTCCTTCTTCGTCGAGTGCGTAGGGATTCGCGCCGCAGGTCAACAACACCTTGGCAATATCAACATGCCTATATGCGCAAGCGGTATGCAGCGGAGTCCCGTTACGAGTGCGCCCGTTTACCTTTGCGCCGACCTTTAGCAACAACTTCACCAAATCCAAATTTCCGTCTCCAACTGCTTGATCGAGAGGAGTGAACCCCATTTCATCTTTCCGATTGGGTGACGCTCCCGAACGAACCAAAGTTCTTACCACATTTAGGTGCCCTTCTTGAACTGCCCACAGAAGGACAGTTCGGTTTTTCCTGCGAGCGTTTGCATTTGCTCCTCGTCGGAGTGCAGAACGAACGCGTTTCAATTCTCCGGAACAAGCACCGATTACTAGGTCTTCATTTGCTCGCATGAGGGGTTCACGCATCCCGTTTCTTCCACACGTATCGCGTCAGCAACACCCGTAGCACCGCCGCCAGCGGAATGGCCAGCACGCCGCCCAGCAGGCCGCCCAGCAGCGTCGTGCCAGTCATCACGGCGATGATGATCGCCAGCGGATGCAGCCCCACGCGACCGCCCATGATGCGCGGCGAAATCACCAGGCCTTCCAGCGTTTGCACCACGCCGAACACGCCCAGCACCAGCAGCGGATGCAGCCAGTCGCCGAATTGCACGACCGCGATGATCAGCGCCGTCGCGCAGATCGTGAACGCGCCGAGAAACGGGATCATCACCAGCGCCACCGCCGACGCGCCGAGCAGGATCGCGTACGGCAGCCCGATGCTGAGAAAGCCGATGGTGTAAAGCACCGCGTCGCACAGCGCCACCAGCACCTGCCCGCGGAAAAACGCGATCAGGTAGCCGTTGATCGCGCGCAGCACGAAGACAAGTTCATCCTTGAACTGGGAATCCGCCACCGGCAGAAAATCCGTCCAGCGCGATTCGATGCCGCGCCGCTCCAGCAGCAGGTAAAACGCATACACCGGCACCAGCGCCAGCCCGGCGATGAACCCCAGCCACGACGCGACGCGCCCGACCTGCCCGAAGAGCCAGCGGCCGACTTCCGGCAGCGCATTTTCCAACCAGGCCTGAACGGACTTCAGGGTTTTCTCGTCCAGCGCGCCGCTGGCGGCCGGCGGTTTGGCTGGCGAAATCGCGGCATCCGGGAGGTTGGTGGTGGAAAGAAATTCCACGCCGTTTGTCGCAACGGATTCGCCCGGTGGCTGGACGCGTTGCAGAATTTTTTGAACCAGCGGCGGCGGATTTTCGGACCAGTGTTCAACGCGCTGTTCCAACTTGGCGGAATACTCGGGCGCGCGGGAAATCAACTGCCGAGTTTCGCTGACGAGCTGCGGCGCCACGCTGCCGAATATCGCGCCGACGATCAGCACCGCGAGCGCGAACACGCTGAGAATGGCTTTCACGCGGGAAAACCCCCGCTGCTCCAGCAGGCCGACGACCGGATCGAGCAGATACGCGATGACGCCGGCAATGGCCAGCGGCCAGAGCACCGGCGCCAGCAGGTGCAGCACCCGACCCAATCCCCAGACGAGTCCGACCGCCAGCGCGACCAGAGCGGCGATGGCTAGTCCGGTCAGCGCGAGCCAGATCAGGCGGGCTTGCTTTTCGGATGGCGGCGGAAAAGGCATGGAATTAAAAATTAAAAATTAAAAATGCAAAAAGGAAGTGCTCCGGTCGCCGACACACGCTGCCGGCCATTATTAATTTTGCGTTTTGCATTTTTAATTCAACCACCGAGTTTCTTCGACTTTTCGGTCGCGGCGCGGACGGCGCTCATCACGGTGCCGCGGAGCTTCCCTTTTTCCAGTTCGTGAATACCTTCAATCGTCGTGCCGCCGGGACTGGTGACCTGATCCTTCAGCGCGCCGGGGTGCTGGCCGGTTTCCAAAACCATTTTTGCCGCGCCGAACACGGTCTGCGCCGCGAGTTTGGTCGCGATGTCGCGCGGCAAACCGCTCGCCACGCCGCCGTCGCTCAACGCTTCGATAAATTGATAAACATACGCCGGGCCGCTGCCGCTCAAACCGGTCACGGCATCGAGCAAACCTTCCTTCACCTGCAACGCCACGCCGACGGCGGACAAAAGTTTTTGGACGAGTTCGGCGTCGGATGGCGACGCGGTTTTGCCCAGCGCAAACGCGCTCGCCGAAGCGCCGACGAGCGCGGGCGTGTTGGGCATCACGCGGACGACGCGCGCCCCGGCCGGCAGCGCGGCTTCCATTTTCGCCAGCGTCACGCCGGCAGCGATGGAGATCAGCAGATGCCGTTCGGAAAACTGGTCGCGAATTTCCGCGAGGACGCCCGCCACCTGATCCGGCTTGACCGCGAGAATCAAAACCGGGGCGGTTTTCACGACTTCAGCATTTGACGCCAGGATTTTGGCGCCCACTTCCCTGGCAAAGGAATCGCGCGCGGCGGCAAACGGATCGCTGGCGGAAATGTCTTTGGCGGCGACGAGGCCGGCGTTGACGAAACCCTGGGCGAGCGCGGTGGCCATTTTGCCCGCGCCGAGAAAACCGAGGTTGAGCTTGGAAGCCATGCGGGTTTGTACCAGTTCAATTAAGCCAAAACAAGACACGGATTTCACCGCTGGGTACGGATGGAAAACAACCGTACGAATCCGTGGCTCAAACCTTTCGCAAGTTTCCATCGCGCTGCAACACGAACTTCTGCCCGCGCCATTCGATCGTGTTGCCGGCGAACGCGCCCAGCCAGACGACGAATTGCAGCAAGTCCTTGATCGGCGCAAGCCAGAGAAACGGGAAATGGTTTCGGGCACGATTCAGGCGCGTCTGCAAATCGTGCGCGGTGATGAGGCGCAAACCGAGCGCGACGCTGAAAATGGTGAGCGGACATTTCGCTGGCGCGAGCAAAAGCCACAGCAACGACCAAAGAGTCGGATTGCTCAGGATGCTGAAAAAATAAGGCACCGGCTGGCAGACGCGGATCGTGCGCGCCCAGCGGAGCTGATGTTTCCAAACGGAGTTCCAGGTCTGCGGCGGATCCCAGCATTCGACAACGACGGGACACAGTTCGATTTGATAACCCTTTTTCGCGATGCGATGGCCGAGCTGGTAATCGTCGGCCAGACAGTCCGCGAGCGCTTCAAAACCGCCAATCTCATCGAGATTCTTTTTGCGCGTCACCATCACCGCGCCGAGCGCAAAATCAAGCGGCTTCAAGGTTTTTGATTGCAACACCTGGCTCCAAAAATCGGCGTTGATGGCGATTGCCTCCCACTGCATCGCCAGTGTCGTCGGATTGGCGAGGCGGTAGAAACAATTCACGAGGCCGGTTTCAGCTTTTGCGATAGGCGCGACGGCGTTCGTCAAAAAATCCGGCGGCACGCGCACGTCGGCATCGCTGATGACGACCACCTCGTGTTTCGCGAGTTTGGAGATTTGCGCGAGCTTGGACACTTTCGCGTTCGCGCCGAGGAGCGGTCCGCAGACCACGAGTTGGGCGTCGGTGTTGGGAAATTCGCCGAGGAGTTGGCGAATGATCGCGCACGCCGGATCGTCTGCTGCCGCAACCCCGAACAGGACTTGAACCGGCCCGGCATAATCCTGCGCGAACCAGCTTCGCAGGCAATCTTCCGTGTGCGCGTCGCAACCTTTGACTGGTTTGAGCAAGGTGACGCCGGGGGAAGAACTGGTTCCGCCGGCGCGGGCGTGCAGCGGAAACCGCAGTGCGGCGAGCCATTGCCAGACCAGCAAGGCGAAGCTCAGGCAGGCGAGAATTCCCGGAATCAGGCGCAAAATCACCGCCTGTTCGTAATGGTGCCGCGTCCGACCCGCAAGCAAAGTTTTAATTGCCGGATAGACAAAACGATTCAGCCCGTGCGTCATCTAACTGAATTGATGCCCGACCACCGCGAACTTGAGCGGCTCTACGACGAACACGCCAACGCGCTGTTCGCATTCCTGCTGAACTTCACGCGCGACGAAAACGACACGCGCGATGTGTTGCAGGAGGTTTTCACCAAGCTTGCCCGCCAGCCGAAACTGCTGCGGGGCGCGCGAAATGAGCGGTCGTTCCTGATCCGCCTCGCGCACAATGCGGCGATTGACCTGATGCGTCGGCGCGGCGCGCGGGAAAAATATCACGAGACTTTTGGCGCAGAGCCGGAAACGCTTTTTGCCGCGACCAACGATCCGGACGAGCAAAGCTTCCGCGAGGAACTCTCCCGCGCGCTGGCCGAATTGCCGCCCGACCAGCGTGCCGTCGTGCACCTGAAACTTTGGGAAGGGCTGACGTTTGAGCAGATCGCCGCCGTGCTCGACCTGCCGCCAAACACCGCCGCCAGCCGCTACCGCTACGGTTTAGACAAATTGCGCGCCCTGCTGCGTCCACTTTACGACGAGATCAAATGAAAACGGACGATTTTGAGAAAAAACTCCGGCGCCAGTCGCCCAGACCAATTCCGGCTGAGTGGCGTGAGGGAATTCTCGCCACCTGCCAACCGGGGCGCAGCCCGGACTCCGCGGATTCCGTTCCGCTCTGGCAATTGATTTGCCGCCGGTTCCCGGTGGCTTGGGGCGCGCTGGCAATGCTGTGGGCTGCGTTGATCGCCGCCAACTTGTTCTTTTCCGTCCCGCACCGCCGGATTAGCGCGCGGACGTTTTCCGCGCGCCCGGAGCCGCTGGCCGTGTGGAATCTGCAAAAAGCTGAATTGAGTTTGCTCAGCGACCAACCGGCGGATGCCACCGAGCAACACCTCGCGAAGCCGGCACGTCCGCGCAGCGAACGCCGCCGCCACGAAGGCTACGTTGAAGTTCTCGGCGGGCCACCGGTGCACCTCAACGCGTGAACTTAATTTTATGACACTCCCTCAATACCTTTTGGCGCGGGCGGATTCAAAATGGGCCTCCGCGCGGCTTTTCCGGCTGCGGCCCGCCGTCAACGTTCGCTGGACGGCAACGCGCGTTCTGGAAATGGCTGCCGTGAAAACGTTGCTCTTCGCCGCCATCGGATTGGTGTTTTCCTTCCTGATCTACCGCCAGGTGGTGGGCTGGCCGATGTGGTGGCTGGGGTTGTTTGCGTGCTGCCACGGAGTCGTGAAATACGGGCTGACGGCGCTGTGCTGGAATCAACGGGTGGAGCGGTTGCGGGCCGATCCCCAGCTGCCCACCGGCCTGCCGCGCGCGCGATTTCTTCCCGCGCGCTGGCTGCTCTGGCTGGTTTACTTTCTGTTGGTGAGCGTGGTGACGCCGCTTGCGATTTGGATCACGGTCGAGAATCTGCGCGGCAAACTCGCGTGGACCCAATTCAAACACGAGTGGGAGGCGAAAGGTGAAAAATTTGACGCGGCCAGCTTCATTCCGCCGCCGGTGCCGGACGACCAGAACTTCGCCATGATGCCGCTGCTGGGGCCGATCTATGATTTCGTGCATGGGACCAACGGAATCCAGTGGCGCGACACCAACGCCTACGCCCATCTTAAGGCGATTCGGGCAGATTTGACCGATTCCGGAAGCAAGAACAAGTTTCCCAGCATCGGCAATCTGGAGAAAGGCACGCTGGCCAACCTGACAGAATTCCAGATTTTTTATCGCGGCAACACAAATTATCCGCAGCCCTCAACGCAGGGTACGCCAGCGCAGGACGTGCTGACGGCATTAGGCAAATTTGATCCGGACTTGAAGTCATTGAGTGAAGCAGCGGAAACGCGGCCGCTCTCCCGGTTTCCCATTCATTATCAAGATGAACCGTCCTGGCAAATCCTGCTGCCGCATCTGGCCGAAATCAAAGGGCTTTGTGAGGTGTTCCAACTCCGAGCCCTCGCCCACCTTGAGCTGCACCAGACGGACGCGGCGTTGGCGGATATGAAAACTGCTTTTCGCCTTTCCGATTCCATCCGGGATGAACTTTTTCTGATTGATCACCTGGTAAGGCTGGCCACGCTTTCCATTGATCTGCTGGGCGTGCGTGAAGGACTGGTCCGTCACGCGTGGAGCGATGCGCAGCTTGCCGAATTGGAAAAACATCTCGGTTCCGTGGACTTGCTCGCGGAATACGAACACGCGATGCGCAGTGAGCGTTGCTGCAACATCAGCGGGCTGGAATACATCGCGCGAGGCGGTTTCCTAGTGCATGATCCGGGCTTTTTCTACACCGGTGAAGATGGCGGTCCGAACAACGCCGGGATTCTGCCGGTCATTGTCAACGGCTGGCTTTATCAAAACATGGCCGAAACCGCCCGGATGCATCAGGAGTTCCTCCTGCCCGCCGTGGACGAACAGCAGCATCGCGTTTTCCGCGAATTCACCGACCGTCTGGAGCAGGTGCTCGCCAAGGAACCCCGGACGCCTTACAACCTTCTCACCAAAATGCTCGTGCCCGCTCTCGGCGGCGCGGCCAGAAAGAGCGCCCGCGCGCAAACTTCCGTGGACGCGGCCCGCGTCGCCTGCGCGCTCGAACGGTTTCGTCTGGCCAACGGCCAGTGGCCCGAAACGCTCGACGCGCTGGCCCCAAAGTTCATCGAAAAAATTCCCAACGACGTGATGGACGGCAAACCGCTCCGCTACCGGAAAAACTCCGACGGCGGTTTCGTGCTCTATTCCATCGGCTGGAACCAGACTGACGACGGCGGCATCGTGGTGCTGGGCAAGGGCAAAACGCCGGGCGTGGACTCGAGTCAGGGCGACTGGGTCTGGCAGATACCCGCGAAGTAACCGAGCACTTCCGGGTCGTCCGGTTTGCCGCCACTGTTCTGGAAAGTTCCGGCCTCCACCGAAGCCGCTGCGTTTGGAATTGCTAAACCCCGCCAATCCACTTGCGGTCTTCCCAAACGGCTTTGAGCGAAGTCAGATTGCGCGAGTCGAAAACATTTTTCGCGGCGGCCAGCACCCTGCCTTTTTTCAAATTTTGATAAGCGTCGCTGGCGCTCACGGCCACGAACTGGAGCACGCTCGGATCGCGGTAGCAGTCGATCATGCAGCGGGTGCAGCCGTCACGGATGAGCTTGGAGTCGTCCCACTCGTAAACGTTGCACATCGGGGTTTCCCAGAAATGGCAGCGGTAGAGATTCAGGTTCCAGTCCAGATAGAAATACTTGTGCCCGCCGAGACAGCCGAATTTCTCCGGCTGCTTGCGCAGGTGGCGCTGCATTTCGTTCAGCGACTCGGTCGGGTTGACCACCGGATAGCCGCTGTTGTGCTTCATCTTTTTGATGTTCTCGAACAGCGCGATCAGTTCGTCGTTGTTGTAGTTGACCAGGCCGCTGTCGCTGAAGCTCAGATAACTGCTGGCCAGCGCGGTGAGCGGATAACTGAAGGTGCAACTCGTGAAGCCGAGCGTTTCGAGGAAGGCCGGGAGTTTTTCGTAATCCTCAATCAGCCGGCTCGCGGTGATGCTGGCGGTGGTCTGGACGCCGAGTTCTTTGAACACCTCGTTCGCGTGTTTGATCTTTTTGCAGACGTCCGGCAGCCCGCGGTTTTTTTCGTGCTTGGAAACGTCGTGCGCGTCAATGGACATGATGACGCTGCTCAGGCCGTCGCCGGCCAGGCCGCGCATGTTCGCCTCGGTCCAGAGTCCGCCGTTGGTGCAGATCATCGGGCGGATGCCGCGTTCGGCCGCGTAGCGAGTCATGGCACGCAGATCGCGATGCACCATTGGTTCCCCGCCGACGAACAGGAGGTAGCCGATGTGGTTTTTCAGCGCGAGGTCCACCACATCCTGCGCCTCCTTGAGGGTCACGCTGCGGCGGGCCTTGGGATCGAACTTGGAGCGCGCGAAGCCGCAGAAATCGCAGTCGGCGTTGCAGATGTTGGTGATGGCGAACTGGAGATAGCCCGGCCCGCCGTGGTCGAGGACCTCCTTGAAAAGTTTCAGCGCGCCTTTCTTCGGTTTGACGACCGGGCGCGAAAAATCCGCATCTGGCCTTGCGGGGGAAGCTGGCGCGTCCGGCTTGGGTGCTGTGGTGGTTGTGAGCATTGTCAAAGGCCCAGTTTGCCGGCAAACGCAGATGCGGGCAAACCTTTCTTTGCCAAATTCGGTTGAGAAAAAGCCAAAAGCCGCACAGAAATTCCAAGCGCCTTAAACCAGATTTCCCAGGCGACAAACCGAAAGGCTCCATTATGTCACTTGAATACGCGCTCGAACGATTCCCGCTGGTAATAAATTTGAAGGACGGCACGCCCTGCGTCATCCGCCCCTTGGGCAAGCGCGACGACGCCCGGCTTCAAAAATTCTTCCTCGCCGTTCCCGAGGTCGAGCGGTTGTTCATCAAGCAGCGCGCGACCGACCGCGGGTTGCTCCGCGAATGGTGCCGCCATTCTGACTTCGAGGAGAACCTGCCGATTTTGATGCTGCACGGCAACAAGATCATCGGCGAAGCGACGTTGCATCAGCGCCCGGGCGGCTGGAAACGGCACATCGGCTTGGTCACCGTGCTGACGCATCCGGAGTATCGCGGCCGCGACGTGGCAAAAATGCTGGTGGAGGAAATCATTTTGGTCGCGCGCCATCTCGGCCTGAAAAAACTCGAAGCCCGGCTCAACGGCGAGCGCAAGGTGGCCATCCGGGCCTTGGAGGTGCTTGGCTTCCAAGAGCTGATGCGGTTGCCGGATTACGTGCTCGACATGGAATCCAAGGCGCACGATTACGTGTTCCTGGGCATGGACCTGCGCACGGACGAGGAGTACGCCAGCGCCATTTGAAGCGGCCGGCTTGCTTTTTTGCCAAACCGTTGCAGTTTGTGCCTCGCGGCCTCCTGTCACCGGGCTGGCCGTGAGCTTAAACCGAACATTAACAAACTGCATTACACGAACTATGGCTACTCCTGACCTGACCAAACAACCTCCGCGCAGTCCCCGCGTCCGTCTTGGCGGCTACGTCATCCTGCCCCGCATGCTTGACAAATGCCGCGCCACGCTCGCCGGCAAAAGCGGCGAATATCACTATGCCTGTCCGCTGGACCAGCGTTTTCTGGAATTCGCCGGTGTGGACCCCGAGGCGTTGAAAAAAGAAGTCGCCACCGGCAAAGGTGATGGCGAATTGCTGGAATGGATTTCGCAGAATGCGAAACACAAACGTACCGAACCGGAAATCCTGGCCTGGTCGGATTTCTCCGAGCGGCGCGTGCCGGCCGACGCGGAATCCCGCGGCTACTTCAACGAACAAGTCACCAAAATCGCGTCCAAACGCGAGGACATCGCGACTTGGTTTGAGTGGCTGGATGTGGATGATTACGCGAGTTTCGGCGGGAAGGTCTGAGGCGGCAATCATGTCGGAATCAAGGCGCGAGGAATTCTTTTCTTCGCGCCTTTCCTGCGCGGGCGTGGATTGACCCAAACCCGTAACGGTCCGCCCGCGGAGGTTTTGCCGGAAGCGACGCGGTAATTTTACGGTTCAAAAGCGGCTTGTTTTCCCGGCGTCACGTTCTACTCTCACCGCAAGCTCATGCAGCCCGGCCATGCCCGCTGAACCCGATACGCTTTTGCCACCAACTGACCCGCCGGCCACTTTGCCGCGGACCGGCGGCGTGCTCCGGTTGCTCCTGGTGGAACCGCCGGCCTCCCTCGCCGCCGCTGTGCGGGCCGTGTTCGCCGCCGAACCCGGCTTCGTCTGCGAAACATGCGCCGAGTCGCGCGCCGCACTGGCGGTGGCCCGCCAGTTTCAGCCGACCGTAATTCTCCCACACCTGCTTCCCTCCGGGGCCGGGCTGGAGACGATCCGGCGTTTGCGTGCCGATCCAGTCACGGGCGAGATTCCGATCATCGCGCTGGCGGACGATGGTACGGCGGCACTGCGGCGAGCGGCGTTTGAGTTGGGCGTGCGGGATTTTCTGGACGGATTGCCGGACGCGGTGGAATGGAGCGCCCGACTCCACGCCGCCGCGGATGATGGCCAGAACCGGCGACAGCGCGCCGCCGCGGAACGCGCCCTGGACGAAAGCCGGCGGCAATACTTGGAAAGCAACGCCACGCTTGCCGCGCTCAACCAGCGCCTCGCGGAAGCCACCCGCGCCAAGTCCGAGTTCCTGGCCAACATGAGCCATGAAATCCGCACGCCGATGAACAGTGTCATCGGCATGACCGCGCTGCTGCTCGAAACCGAACTTACCGAGGAACAGCGCGAATACGTCGAGGCCACCCGCTCCAGCACCAACGCCCTGCTCACGATCATCAACGACATCCTGGATTTTTCCAAAATCGAGTCCGGCAAAATGGAGTTGGAAAACCAGCCGTTCGAGCTGCACACCTGCATCGAGGAGGCCCTGGATTTGCTTGCGCCGCAGGCTGCCGAGAAGCAATTGGACCTGGCCTATTTCGTGGATGACTCCATTCCGCGCGTCCTGGTCGGCGACGTGACACGATTGCGCCAGGTGATCGTGAACCTCGTCGCCAATGCGGTCAAGTTCACGCCCCGCGGCGAAGTCGTGGTCGAAGTCGCACCCACCGAGCACCACCCGCGGTCGTTGAAACCCGGTGCGAAAGCGGACACGGAATTTTTGAGCCACCCGGAGGAATGGCTCTTGCATTTCCAGGTGCGCGACAGCGGCATCGGTATTCCCGTGGACCAGCAGCACCGGCTTTTCCAATCGTTCCAGCAGGTGGACACGTCCACCACGCGGCGGTTCGGCGGCACCGGCCTCGGGCTGGCCATCTGCAAACGGTTGACCGAACTGATGGGCGGAAAAATCTGGGTGGACAGCGATGCGGGCGAAGGCGCGGTGTTTCATTTCCGGATCGTGGTCCGTTCGGCTTCGAGCGTCGCGCCCCCGCCGTGGCAGGTTCGCCAGACGCCGCTGGCCGGCAAACGGCTCCTGGTGATTGAGGACGGGGAAATGCACCAGCGGATCATCCGGCACCGGGCCGAACAGTGGGGCATGGTGGTGGAATGCGTGACGAGCGCAGCTGCCGTCTGGCCGCGGTTGGAGGCTGCGAACTTCGACCTGGCGGTGGTGGATTTGCAAATGCCCGATGCCGACGGGCGCGGGCTGGTTGCGGCTCTGCGCGCACATTGTCGTGGCTGCACATTGCCGCTGTTGCTGCTTTCCTCGGTCCGCCCGCGCGGTGGCGACGCGCGGCCAGGCGGTGACGGCGTGGCCATTTTTCTGGCCAAGCCAATCCACCACGCGCGCTTGCTGGATGCCGTGTGTCGCGCGCTGGCCATCGAACTACAGCCGGAGCGCAAGGCGCCGGTCGCGCCGGTGCTGGACCCCGCCTTGGCGCAGCGTCTGCCCCTGCGGGTGTTGCTCGCCGAGGACAACCCCATCAACCAGAAAGTCGCCCTGGGCATCCTGCAAAAACTTGGCTACCGCGCCGACGTGGCGAACAACGGTTTTGAAGTCCTGCGCGCTCTGGAGCAAAAAGCCTATGATCTTTTGTTCCTCGACGTGCAGATGCCGGAGATGGACGGACTGGAAGCCACGCGCCTGATTTGTCAGCGCTGGCCCAAAGAACAGCGTCCGTGCCTCGTTGCCATGACCGGCAACGCGCTGGTGGGGGACCGGGAAAAATGCCTCGCCGCAGGCATGGACGATTACATCTCCAAACCCGTGAGCGCGGCGGAACTCAAGCGGGCGCTGGAGCAGTGGGGACCGACCCGGCCCAAGCGACCCGACACGGCTTTTTTCACGCGCCAGTCGCCGCTGCCCCTCGGCCAGTTGCTGGACCTGCAGGTGCTCGCGGATTTGGAGACCATGCCCCCGGCGAACGGCGTGAGTCTGCTTTCTGAAATGATCGATCTTTTCCTGACCAGCACGCCGCCTTGTCTGGCGCAATTGAAACAGCCGGCGGCGGACCCGGCGCGAATCGTTTCCCAAGCCCAGACCCTCCGCAGCATGAGTCTCACCCTGGGCGCGCGACGGCTCGCCGAGCTGGCGCAAAAAATCGAGCAACTGGGCCGATCCGGAGTCCTTGAAGAAGTGCCGGCTCGGGTGCGCGAACTGGAATGGGTTTTCGGGCAGACGCGCGCGCAATTGCTGGTGCGGCGATAGCTCCGACCCGTACGGTTCGGGAACTTTTACCAAGGAATTCCGCTCGCGGCACGCCCCGGATTGTTATTTCCACTTGACTTTGTCAGTTTCGTACGCAGTATATCCAGCATTCACGAGGATAATAGTTAGTTGTTGTGCGCATCTTAATAGTCCTGAATCTGGCTTTCAAAATCTCCCTACTCCATTGATCCAATGCGCGCGCCACTTCCTCGACTTGCTTTGATCAGCCGGCTCGCCGTGGCGCTGGCGCTGGTGAGTGTTGCCAACGCGCAAACCCTCTGGCAAGGGGTCACTGGGGTGAGTGCCACAACGAACTGGTCCGACGCTCTCAACTGGTCGGCGGGCATGCCCGGCTTATCGACCAGCGTCTTATTCACCAATTCCGGCGCCGTGGCCTCCGTTGGCACGGTCAATAACGTCGTGGACGCCGCCTTCGGCGGCAGCATCGGCTCGCTGCAATTCGCCAACACCAACAACTTCCACACCACGCTGATCGCGCCGGGCGTCACGCTGACCGTGCTGGGCAACTTCAGGGCGGGAACCGAGACGGACATTCCCGGCTTGCCGCCGCTAACCAACACCGTCCTGGGCGCAGGCGGCTCCCTCTTGGTCAACAACACCGGGACGAGTGTTGTGGTGCGGCAGGGTAGTGCCAGTGCCATCGGCCGGCAGGCGGTTTTGGATCTTTCCCGGTTGGATACTTTTAACGCCACCGTCAGCCGGGTCTTGGTCGGCGTGGCGGGCATCAATCGCAACGCCGGCGCGTTGTATCTGGCCAAAACAAATCTGATCACAACGACCGCCCTCGGCGCGGCGTCACCCGCCGTGGACATCGGAGACAGCGTCAGCGCGGGCAACCCCGGCCTCGGCAGTTTTCTGTTTCTCGGCCAGACCAACGCCATTTTTTGCGATTCGATGCAGGTGGCGCGGCAAAAGCAAAACCTGAGTTCAATGCTTTTTAATCCGGCCTTCACGACCAATAACGGCAATCCGACGGCTTTGTTTCGCAACGCGGATGGCGCAAGCCCCATCAGCACCTGGAGCATCGCGGACGGCGCGGCGAACAGCGGCAGCAGCACCGCGCCGACGGGCACAAACGATTTCACCGGCGGCACCGTGGACCTGCTCGTCAATGCAATGACCTTGGGCCGGACGAGCTCGGCTTCCCCTAACAACCGCAGCGTCTCCGGAACGCTGACCTTCAGCGCGGGCACCATCAACGTGAACCTTTTGACCAATGGGTTGCAAAGCGTCAGCGGTAGCGACAGCGGTTATGGCACGATCAACGTCAACGGTTCGGCGGCCCTCGTGGTGAACAACAATCTCGTTCTCGGGGCCACCGTGGGCGGCACGGGAGCGGCCGCCACCAGCGGGGCGTTAAATGTGCGGGGCGGCAACGTCTTCGCCTACGCCATCAGCACCGGCGCCGGCACCAACAACTCCATCGCGCTGACCAACGGCACGCTCGTCCTTACCAACACCGCCGGCCCCGGCATCAACACCCTTGCGCTGACCAACTCCACGCTGAATCTGCCCGCGTTGGCCGGCCAGGCCGCCTTCGTCGTGACCAACCTCGTCACGGGCGGGACGACCAATCGGATCAACATTCTCTCCGTGCCGGTCGTGGTTGGTTATCCCGGGCAGTTCACACTGATCAAACGGACGGGCGCGATCGGTGGCGCGGGTTTCAACTTCGGTCTGGGCACGCTGCCGTCCGGGGCGGTGCCGGCTTACGGCGGCTACCTTTCCAACAACACCGCCACCGCCAGCATCGTGCTGGTGCTCACGAACGGTCCGGTGCCTGCGCGGGTTCTGACCTGGAGCGGAACGGCCAGCGGCGATTGGGACATCGGCACATCCGGCACGGCGAACTGGAAAACCAACGCTCTCGGGTCCGCCACGTTTTTCAACGAGGCCGATTTCGTGACCTTCGACGATTCCGCAACGGGCGCGACGAATGTCAATCTTACCGGCACCCTCTCGCCCAGTTCGCTGACCGTAAGCAACAACACAAAAACCTACACCTTTGGCGGATTTGGAAATCTGAGCGGAAATTTTGCGTTGAACAAACTGGGCGCAGGCACGCTGATCTTCACCAATTCCGGCTTAAATGATTTCAGCGGCGGGGTCACGATCAACGGCGGCGCGCTGCAGATCGGCAACGGTGAGACGGGCAACGGCACCGCCAACCTCGGCACTAACACCGTGACCGACAACGCCGCGCTGGTGTTCAAGCGGGCGGATGATTTTGCGGTGGCCAACGCGATCACCGGCAGCGGAGGCATCACGCAAAGCGGGACGAACACCCTAACCTTGAACGGGGCTAATTCCTTCACCGGCCCGGCCACCATCGCCTGCGGCATACTCGTCGCCGGCAACAGTGCCGCGCTCGGCGCGACCAGCGGTGCCACGATCATTAACCCAGGCGGAACGCTGGACGTGTTTGGCCAAAACCTCGGGGCGGAGCCGATCGTCGCGGCCGGCGGGGGCGTCGGCGGCAGCGGCGCGATTGTCAACAGCGGCACGAATCAAATCCGCGCGCTCCAGTCCCTCACGCTGGCCGGTGACACGACGTTCGGCGGCTCCGCGCGCTGGGATTTGCGCGCGCCAACCGGTGGCGGCGCCGCGCTGCTTACCACGCCGGCCGGCAGTCCGTTCAACCTCACCAAGGTCGGCGCGAATCAGATTTCGCTGGTGAGCGTTACCAACATTGACGCCGCGCTGGGGGACATTGACATTCAACAAGGAATTTTCGGCATTCAAATTTCCACCGCGCAGGTCGGCGATCCTGCCAAAACCATCACCGTTCATGGCGGCGCGATGCTCAACCTTTACAATCTGCTGCTGCCGCTGAACAAAAAAATTATTCTCCAAGACGGCGCTGCCATTACGAATGAAAACAGCCGGGGCGTGATCGCCGGCCCCATCACCTTGCAGGGCGCGGCCACCATCGCGGTCCAGGCGGCGGGTACCAACGCCGCGCTGGTGCTGAACAATTCAATCACCGGTCCCGGCGGTCTCACCAAGAATGGCCTCGCACCTTTGTATCTGTCCGCCGCCACCAATTCCTACACCGGTGCGACGATTCTCAACCAGGGCACGTTGTTTCTCAACGGCAGGAACGGCGGCGGCGGCAGCCTGACAAATTTTTCCGGCACGACGCTCGCGGGCAACGGCACCAACGCCGGCCTGGTGGAAATTCAGGGCGTGCTCGAGCCTGGCTTCAGCGGCGCGCCCGGTGCGTTTGGCGTGGGCGGCGATTTGGTGTTGAACGATCCAGCCGGTCCGCCCGGCGCGCTGATTTTCAATCTGAATACCAACAACACGATCGGCGGCGGCGTGAATGATCTGATTCAAGTTGGCGGAAGTCTGGTGGCCGGCATGAACAGCATTTCCATCAACCCGCTCGGCAATTTGCAAACCAATGTTCCCTACCGGCTCATCAACTACGCCGGCGCGTTCGCCGACGGTGCGGGCGGCCTCGGGACTTTCAGCCCAAGCATCACGACGCTCGCGCCCTCGCGCTATGCCTTCACACTCGACACCAGCACCACCAACCAGGTCAACCTCATCGCCAGTGGCGGCCCGGCGGTGCTGGAGTGGAACAACGCGGCCGGCGACGCCAACTGGAGCGACTACGGTTCGCAAGACTGGTCGAATCTTGTCAGCCACACTGCCCAGGACACTTTCGTCGATCGAGACACCGTGCTGCTGGACGATTCGGTGACCAACGCGCTCATGCCCGCCACCACCCTCACCATTCCGTTCGGCGCGGCTGTGAGTCCAAACTGGGTGACAAACAATTCGAGCATCAATTACACGATCACTGGACTGGGCAAAATCTCCGGCGCCGCCAGTGTGGTGAAACTGGGTTCCGGCACGCTCACGCTCGATACGGACAACGATTTTACGGGCACCGTGACCGTGCTCGGCGGGACGCTGGTCGCCGGCCGCAACAATGCGCTGGGTTTCAGCGCCGGTGCCACGACCATCGCCAGCGGTGCCACGCTGGACGTGGGCGCTCCCGCGCTGGGCCTCAACAGCCTTAACCTCGGACCCGAACCAGTGTTCGTTTCCGGCGCGGGCGTGAGCAACGGCGGCGCCATCGTCAACAACAGCACCAACAACCAGCAAAACGCGCTTCAACGCGTGACGCTGACCGGTCCCACCTCCTTCGGCGGCGCGAGCCGTTGGGACATCCGCGCGCCTGGCGGCAACGCGGGCAGTCCCGCCGGCGCCAGTTTGAGCACCGGCGGCCAGCCCTTCAACCTCACCAAAATCGGGACCAACTTGATCGCAATTGTCAGTGTCACCGTGGACCCAAACCTGGCGGACATTGACGTGCAGAGCGGGTTCCTCGACTTTGAAGGCAACTCCACCGGCCTGGGCAATCCGACGAATTCCATCACGATTGAAAACGGCGCGACGCTGCTGTTTTACAACACGACCAATCTCTGGAATAAAATTTTCGTGCTCCGCGACGGCGCGACGCTCAACAACAACTATCTGGCCAATCTCCTGATTGGTCCGGTGGTGTTGAGCACGAACTCCGCCGGCACGGGTGGCAACTGCACCTTCAACATTGGCGGTGATTGGATGTCCATCAGCAACGGCATCAGCGGCCCCGGCAACCTGATCAAAACCGGCGCGAGCACTTTGTACCTGACCACAAACTGCGCTTATGCCGGCAGCACGCTCATCAGCAGCGGCACGCTGGCCCTGATCGGCAATGGCGCACTGGCCGGCAGTTCCGCGATCACCATCGCGGCTGGCGCGGCGTTGGACGCGAGCGGCCGAGGCGACCAGAAATTAAATTTATCGAGCGGTCAGGTGCTCGCCGGCAACGGCACCATCATCGGCGGGTTGCTGGCCGGCGGCGGTTCCACCGTTTCGCCCGGCATCGGTGGGGTGGGCGCGCTGACCGTCGCGAATGCAATCACCTTGCAGGGGACAACGGCGATGAAAATTGACAAGACTGCCGGCACCAACGACCTCGTGCGCAGTTCCGCCGGCATCACGTTCGGCGGGGTTTTGAATCTGTCGGTATTGTCCGCGCCGCTCGCGGCGGGCGACAGCAACAAACTGTTCAGCGCGGCGAGCTACTCGGGCACATTCACCGCGCTCAATCCGCCGACGCCCGGCGCGGGCCTGCTTTGGGACACGAGCAGTCTGGCGGTGAACGGAACTTTGCGCGTCGTCGCTGCGCCGGTGTCGCCGCGCATCACCGGCCTGAGCATCCGTGGCGGCTATGTGATCCTCAGCGGCACGAACAATGCCGGCCCAGGCGGAACCTTCAGCGTGCTGACCTCGACGAACCTGATGTTGCCTCTCGCAAGCTGGACGGTGCTGACCAACGGCGTGTTTGGCACCGATGGCAATTTCTCCAGCACCAACGCCGCCGGCGTGGGTTCGCCCCGGTTCTTCATGCTGCTCGTGCCGTAAGCTTTTGTTGACGGGGAATTTTGGCGCCGCGCGTTTCGGCCCCCCTCACCACTTCAATTCCTGCAAACGTCGCGCGACTTCCTCGGCGTTGGCGCGGCTGTTGAACGCGCTGATGCGGAAATAGCCTTCGCCTTTTGAGCCGAAACCGCTGCCGGGCGTGATCACGACGTTGGCGTCGTTCAAAATTTTGTCGAACGCCTGCCAGCTCGTGACGACTTTCGGCGTCCGCACCCAGATGTATGGCGCATTCACGCCGCCAAAAACTTTCAGCCCGGCTTTCTTCGCGCCTTTGCGCAAAACTTCCGCGTTGCCCAGATAATGTTTGATGAGCTCGGCAACCTGCTGTTTTCCTTCGGGCGAATACAGCGCTTCTGCCGCGCGCTGGACGAGGTAGCTCACGCCGTTGAATTTCGTCGTCATGCGGCGGTTCCAGAGCGGATGCAGCGGCTTGAACTCGCCGGTCCTGGTCTGCGCGTTGAGCGATTTCGGGACGACCGTGAACGCGCAGCGCGTGCCGGTGAAGCCGCCGTTCTTCGAGAAACTGCGGAATTCGATGGCGCAATCGCGGGCGCCGGGAATTTCGTAGATGGAATGCGGAAGGCCCGGCTCGGTGATGTAGGCCTCGTACGCCGCGTCGAACAAAATCACGGACTTGTGTTCGAGCGCATATTTCACCCAGGCCTCGAGCTGTTCGCGGGTGGCGGCGGCGCCGGTCGGATTGTTGGGCGAACAAAGGTAAATCACGTCCACGTGCTTCTTCGGCGGATTGGGAATGAAACCGTTGCCCGGCCGGCACGGCAAATAAACCAGCCTGGCGTACGCGCCCGCTTCGTTTGCCTCGCCGGTGTGGCCGGCCATGACGTTCGTGTCCACATAAACCGGATACACGGGATCGCTGATGGCGATTTTGTTTTTCGCGCCCAGGATGTCGAGGATCGCGCCGCAGTCGCACTTCGAACCGTCGCTGACAAAAATCTCGTCGTCCGCCACTTCGAGGCCCTTGTCGCGGAAGTCATTTTTCGCAATCGCGGCGCGCAACCATTCATAACCCTGCTCCGGGCCGTAGCCTTTGAAGGTGGCGCGCTCCGCCATTTCGTCCACCGCCCGGTGCAGCGCCGCGATGACGGCCGGCGGCAGCGGTTCGGTCACGTCGCCGATGCCGCAGCGGATGAGGCGTTTGGCCGCCTCGGGATTCGCGTCGCAAAACGCCTTCACGCGCCGGCCGATTTCGGGAAAGAGGTAGCCGGCTTTCAGTTTCAAAAAATTATCGTTCAGATACGCCATAAAATGCGGCGAGACGGTAGCGGAAGGGCGGGGCCGGGGCAAGCCGGCGCGAGGTTTCATTTTTCACGCCCGGCTGCGACGACACCCTCCCTTTTTCGGATTGGCCATTTTTCTCCCGCTCCGGCGGGCGGGGTTTTCAAATCTCCGCCGGCGCGCGTTACATTTGCGTGACTGCGGCGATCGGACGCGGCGGGGGCGGCGCGGGGCCGCCGGTTTCGGCCCGGTTTTCATGGGGAAACCGCGGGATTTGCGGGCGTGTCAGCAAAATGAGTTGCACTGGCCTGATTGTGGAAGTTGTTTTCCCGGGGTTCTCCTAATGTGACCGCGACCTAATTGAAACCTACTGAGAATTATGCAAATGAAAAACAAACGAACTTGGACACTGGCAGCACTTTCCCTCACCGCCCTGGCCACGACCGTGTCGGCCCAGACGGCCTTTAAGTACAACCGCAGCGACCTGCTGATCGGTTTTCGGATCACCCCCGGTTCGGGCGCTTCCGGCTCGTATGAACTCGTGGTGGACGCCGGCCCGATCACCACCTACGCCAACCTGGCGTCGGGCAGCAAGATCACCGTTACCAACCTGACGCTGACGAAGTTGAACAACACCTTCAGCGACTTGAACAACCTGAGCTGGGCCGCGTTCGCGGACGTGAGCACCAACCAGCTTTCGGCGGGCAGCACCAACTATCCGCTGAAAACGCTCTGGATGAGCGCGCCCCGCAGCGATCTCAACACGCAGAGCGATGCGTGGAACCGGGACAGCGTATTCGGTCAGGGCACCGTGGTGTCCCGCATGGATGGATGTGGCATCAACGCCGCGCTCTACGGCAGCGACATCCTGCCGGTGGGCACGCGCAACTCCAACGGGGCGATCATTCTGCCGGCAGGCGATGCGAGCTACTCCTTTTCCGCCTTCATCGGACCCGGGAGCGATTTCAAAGGCTCCTCGGCCAACAAGCCGGTCGAGCAAACCACCAGCGCGACCTTCACGACCGACGGGGTCAATGTCCGCTCGGATTTGTATCTGCTCCTTCCCGGCAGCGGAGCGGGGACTTACCTCGGCTTTTTTGAGTTCTCCACCAACGGCGTGATGACTTACACCGCCGGCCCCTCGTCAGTGGTGGTTCCTCAGCCCACCATCACGGGCATCGTCCGCAGCGGCAGCGTCAACACCATCTCCTTCACGACCGTGGTGGGCGGCACCTACACGCTGCTCGGATCGAGCAGCCTGACCACCCCGCTCGGCTCGTGGACGGTCATCGGTTCGCCGGTGTCCGGCACGGGTTCAGTCATGTCGCTTCCCGACAACAACAACGGCGCCGCGCAGTTCTACTCCATTCAAGCCCATTAACCCACCCATCTAACCACTTAAAAAACAAACGAACCTTTTCGACAAGAAACCTGAACTAGAAAATAACCATCAAGAAAAATGAAAACGACAATCCAACTCGGCATCCTCGGTCTGATGTTCAGCGCCGCCGTGGCGCAGGCGCAGATTGACATCTACGTAACCGGCTCCACCGCTTTCCGCTCCAGCGCGTATCGCGGCATCATCACGCTCTACGGCACCGGCCTGCAAAACCAGAATCCTGCGGGCCCGCTCACCGGCGCTGGCAATCAAAGTGGTGCCAACCAGATCACCTGGAGCGGCACCATGACCAACGTCTTCGGCGTCGCCGCCTCCAATACGCTAGTGACGATCCATGCCAGTTACAACGGATCAGTCGGCGGCGTCCAAACGCTGGTGCAAAACCTAACGCCAACCTTCTTCCTCTACGCCACGAACGCCTCCACCAACACCATCATTACAACGGCCGACTTGGCGTTCTCGGACGTGTACCAGGCGGCGACGGCCTATCAGGTTCCCGCGCTGCGCGATCTGCTGGTGGCGGTGCAGAACTTCGCCTTGGTCAGGAGCGTCGGCACCCCGACAACGGTGACCAACATCACCATTCAGCAGTTGCAGCCGTTCCTGGCGAATGGCTACATGCCGCTCGGTTACTTCACCGGCAACACCAATGACAACGGCACCAACTGTTTCCTGCCCGGCCGCAGCTTGGATTCCGGCACGCGCCTCACGATCGAAAACGATTCGTTCTTCGTGCCCAACGCTGAACAGCCTTACCAACCCGACGTGAACGGAAACTGGACTCCCTTCGTCGGTTATTCCAGCGGCGGGAAAGTTGCGACTGCCCTCAACCAAGGCAACGCTGGTCCGTCAATTGGATATGTCGGTTTGTCAGATGCCGCCAGTGTCAACGGTGGAGCCAACATGCTCCGCTACAATGGGAACCTTCCTTACAAGGGTGTTTTCGACGGCGCTACCACCAGCGGCTACACCAACGACTACTCACCGGTCATCTACGGCCAATACAGCTACTGGAGCTACGAACATCTGTTCGAGCGCACCTCGGTGGCCGTGGGCAGCAACGTGGATAAATTCCGCACGGCCTTGGCCGGCGCGGTGGACAACGACATCCTGACGGTGTTGCCGAAGTTCAACCTTCGCTTGACCGAAATGAAGGTCCATCGCAATTCCGATGGCGGTCCGATCACTCCGTAATTTGTAAGCGGTGTTGTTTCGCCAAGCCGGTGAGGACTTCCTCACCGGCTTTTTGGTTTCCAGGGACTCTGTTGCTTCCGGCCAAACCGGGCTGTCAATGTGACCAAACAGTTTGGCTCATCCGACTTTCCGCCAAGGCCCAAGGAGCTTCCGCAGAGACAAAAGAAGCTTCAGTCAAGGCAACCGGAGTTTCGGGCGGGGCAATCGGGCGACTGATGTGAAGAGTTGGATAATCCGCACACTCAGTCTTGTGGCGGCGGCTCAGGAACAAACTTCCGCGCACCATTTTTCGATTTTGGATTTGATCTGGTCGCGGACCTTGCGGGTTTGGGCGAGTTTCTCGTCACGCGTGCCCGGAAATGCGGACGGATCGGGAAAGCTCCAATGCAGGCGCTGGGTGACGCCGGGAAAAATCGGGCAGCGTTCGGCGCTGGCCTCGTCGCAAACGGTGATGACGTAGGCAAATAACTTGCCGGACTTGAACATGTCGAACACCGCCTTGGTCGGGTTGCCGGAGATGTCAATGCCCACCTCCCACATCGCTTCGACCACGATGGGGTTGAGTTTGCCAGGTTCCAGGCCGGCGCTGTGCGCCTCAAACACGTGGCCGCAGATTTGTTTCAAATACGCCTCGGCCATCTGGCTGCGGGCGCTGTTGTGAATGCAGACGAACAATACGTTTTTCTTCATGGTGCAACGGGTTCCGGTCGGAGTTATTCCGCGCAGCAGCCGGCAGCCGGCGGCGGACCGCGAAAGTTAAATTTCACCGGGTTGAACCCGCCCGGCAGTTTGGGAGCGGGGAGGCATCTGTCCGGTGCCAGACAAGCCGTGTGCCTCTCCGTCAAATGAAGGATGAGTTCCTCGTGCGAAACTTCAACCGAGGACAGCGGAAACTGGCTGATGAAACCAACTTCGTGTTCGATGTCCACCTCAAGGTCGCCCGATCCTAGAAACGAATTGGCCTTTTCGAGAATCTTCACCAGCTTGGCGGCGGTGAGCCGGTGTTCCACGTCATCGGAAAACCAAGTTTGCAGACGGCAGAAGCAATCACTGCGCAAGGTTCCACCGCAATCCACAAAGCGTTTGTCAATCCGCGCGACTTCGGTGACGTGCGCGTGGACGGGCACGAAATTCCCATCCGGCAGAAGAAAGCGGACCTTATTTTCGGGATGCCGGTTGAGGTGGTTTTTGAGTTCCGCAAGTTGCATAAATCTCGGACCGTTGTGGTAGTGACTCTTTGCCAGGAGCCTGTTTTTGTCAAACGGAAAAGGCCGCAACTGCCGGGGTATCGGGCGATGTCCGAAAACTGTCACCGGCTTGTTTGGGAATCGTCACGAAGTGGACACCGTTTTGTCACAATAGCCCCCTAATGTTGCCCGCTCATGACTGCGGAACGCCATTTGATTCTGCGCGAACTGATTCTGCTGCCGTCCGGCGAGTGGCTGCCCCGCCACCACGGCTGGTTCATGATCCGCGTCGCGGAGGGAGCAGGTTACTGCCTGCCGCCGCAGGAGGTGCGCGAACTCAATCCAGGGGACTGCCTCGTTGGAGTGTTCAACGGGAAAACACTGTTGCGCGCAAGTCAACTTGGCTCCTGGAAACTCCAGTATTTTCTCGTGGACCCGCAACTCATCAGCGGTTTGCTCACCATGCTGGAAGTGAGCCAACTGGACGCGGTGGCGGGCAATCCGGCCGCGTCGCTGACGGTCTTTCCGGCGCGCGAAAAGATCGCCCAGGAATTCGCCCGCATCGGCCAGCCGGACGGCTGCGGCGAACTGCGCACGCGCTGCCGGTTGCTCTGCCTCTGGGCGGAGGCGCTGGCCGGCCGGTTGAGCGCGCCGGCCGCGGAACCGGCCGCCACCGTCGGCCTGCACGCGCGGCTGCGGCAGCTGGTCGGACAAATTTCCGAGGCGGAATTGCTGTCCTGCTCGGTGGGCGATCTGGCCGGGCAATTGCATTGCAGCCAGCGGCATTTCGGCCGGCTGTTCCGCCAGACCTTCGGCGTTTCCTTCCGGCAACGGCAGATTGAGCTGCGCCTGCTGCGCGCCCGCCATCTGCTGACCAGTTCGCACGCGAAAATCATCAACGTCGCCTACGACAGCGGTTACCGGCATCTCGGCCTGTTCAACACCATGTTCAAAAAACGCTTCGGCCTCACCCCCAGCGAATGGCGCCGCAACGCGCAAAAAAACAATCCGACTGACGAGCGCCGTCCGTCCAAACGCATCCGCGCCGTGGCCCTGCTGGCGGGACTGGCCGGGCTGCTGCTGGCTTCCACCGCGCCGGCCCAAACGAAAGTCCCGCCGGAACTGGCGCCGCCGGGATCCCAATTCGGCGTCGAAGTCAGTGCCGGGGAGATGGCCAAAGCCCGCGCAGCGCTGCACCAGAAGCTGCTCGAATTGGACGTGCAGGCGCAGCACGGCCAGACCAACCCGCCGGCGACCACTGCCACCACCAACGCAACCTTCGCCGTGACGAGTTACGAAGTGGCCGGCAACACGCGGTTGCCGGTGGACCTCGTCGAAGCCGTCCTGGCACCTTACACCGGTCCCGCGGTTTCCTTTGAAACCATCCGCCAGGCGCTGCGTGAACTGCAGGTCGCCTATCGCGAGCGCGGTTACGTGACCGTCTCCGTGAGTTTGCCTCCGCAAAAGCTCACCAACAGCGTGGTGAAGGTTCAGGTCATTGAAGGCCGGCTCGCGGAAATCAACGTCGTCAACAATCGTTATTTTTCGTCCAACAACATCATGCGGGCGCTGCCGAGCCTGCGGACGAACTGGATCTTGAATTCGCTCGTGCTCCAGCGCGAACTCGATGCCGCCAACGCCAACCGCGACCGCCAGATTTTTCCGAAGATCGGACCCGGTCCCGAACCGGGCACGAGCACGCTGGATCTCAAGGTGAAGGACCGCCTGCCGTTGCACACGCGGGTGGAGCTGAACAACCAGTCCACGCCGGGCACGCCCGATTTGCGCGGCAATCTCAGCGCGCAATACAATAATCTCTGGGACCGCGACCACCAGCTCGGCGTGCAATACGCTTTCACGCCCGAAACTTACAAGGGCCAGACGCGCAACGCGGCCACGTCGCTCGACGACCCGTTGGTGGCCAACTACAGTGGCTACTACCGTTTTCCGCTCGGTGGGCCAGTTGCAACCACGGACGCGCCGGACGGACGGCCCGCGCAGTTTGGCTACAACGAAGCGACGCACTCCTTTCAACTGCCCCCGGCTTCCGGGCGGCCGGAGCTGACGTTCTTCGGAAGCCGGTCCACGGTGGACACCGGCATCAAACTCAGTCCGGCCCAGCAGAGCGTGACCGGCTCCGCCACGAACACGACCAGCATTCTCAAGCAGGATTCGAGTCAGGACCTGACGCTGAACGAAAATCTGGGCTTCCGCCTGGCCGTGCCGTTGCCGGAAGAAAACGGCGTGCGCGGCGCGTTTTCGTGCGGACTGGATTTCAAGCGCTACCGCAAGGCCAGCTTCAGCACGAACAACTTTGCCATCAACTACACGGTGATTGATCCCAAGACCGGAGTGATCATCGCCCAGATTTCGACCAACTACGCGCTGCCCTCGCCGGCCAGCTACAACGCCGTGGATTACCTGCCGCTCAATCTTGGCCTGGATTGCTCGATCCCGGATCGGCTGGGCGTTTCCTTCTACAATGTCGCGCTGAACTTCAATTTCCTGCCCGTGTTTTTGGGCGACAAAGCCTTCAGCCAGGCGGCGACTTCTCCTCAGGCCGGCGCGAAGTACGCGGCGCTGACAGCCGGTTACAGCCGCGATCAGAAGATTTTCAAAGATTGGGACGTATTGCTGCGGGCCAACGGCCAACTCTCCAACCAGCCGCTCATCAGCAACGAACAGTTTGCGCTTGGCGGCCTGGCGAGCGTGCGCGGTTACCGCGAAGGCGAGGTGTACGGCGACTCGGGCTGGCGCGTTTCCGTCGAGCCGCGCACGCCGTTTCTGAGCCTCGGCACGATTGAGAACAACCACCACTCCACGCCGCTCTGGGTGCGGGCTTCCACGTTTCTGGATTACGGCGAGGCCTACACAAAAAACGCGCCCGCCGGCGTCAGGAGCCTGGTTCGGTTGTGCGGTGCGGGCATCGGTGCCACGGCCAGCCTCGGTGATTTCCTGGATGCGCGGCTGATGGTGGCGTGGCCGATTCTGAATTCGCCAATCACCAAGGCCGGAGCTCCGGGCGTTTTCTTCGGCATTGGCGCTCAGTTTTAGGACATTCGACCATTTTCTTCACCAATTCGTAACATTATCCAGCCAGCGGAATGATTAAATTGAACTAACTGGAATTGTGCCCATGTTCGCCTTGAAAAAAACGTCTCTGTTGCGCGCCGGAATTTTTGGAAAAAATGCCGGCGTCAGCGGCCTGCGCCTGGTTCTGGCGGCACTGCTGCCGGTCGGCGGCGCAGGAATTCTGCGGGCCAATCCGCTGGGGCTGACCGTGTCGGGCGGTTCGGCGTCATCCGTGGCGCACGGAAACACGACGACCATCACGGCCTCACAAAACGCGATGTTGAACTGGCAGTCGTTCAACATCGGCGCGGGCGAAACCACGACGTTCGTGCAGCCTTCGCCGGTCTCAATCGTTTGGAACCGGATCACCGATCCCAACCCGTCGCAAATTTTCGGTCATCTCAACGCCAACGGCATTGTCGTGCTGATGAACCAGTCGGGATTTTATTTCGGCCCGAACTCCGTCATCCTGGCCGGTGGTTTCGTGGCCACCACGGTCGCGTCGCCGCCGGAATTCAGCCCGGGTGGCCAGTGGCAGTTCGGCGGCACGCCGCCTTCGGCGAGCATCATCAATTACGGCGAAGTCAAAGTCAGTTCGGGCGGCTCGCTGTTTTTGATCGCCGACGCGATTGAAAATCACGGCACGTTGAGCGCGCCGGACGGCACGCTCGGACTTTACGCCGGCAAACAAGTGCTCGTTTCGGACCGCCCCGACGGCCGCGGCATCAGCGCAGCGGTCACCCTGCCCGGTGGTGCGGTGAACAACGTCGGCAAGCTGATTGCGGATGGCGGCTCCATCCTCGTCCACGCCCAAACGGTCAATCAGGACGGTCTGATCCAGGCCGATTCCGTGCGGAACCAGAACGGCGTCATTGAACTCGTTGCCTCCGATTCCCTGAACCTCGGCGCCAATTCACAAATCTTGGCGCGCGGCGATTCGACCACCCCCGGCAGCGCCGGTGGCAGCGTCACGCTCAAGTCGGACAATAATTTCAGCGACAGCATCGGCAGCCAGATTGTGACCGCCGGCGGTGCGCTCGGCGGCAACGGCGGCAACGTCGAGGTCAGCGCGGCGAATATTTTGTCCCTGAACACCAGCATGGACGCGACCGCGCAGGCGGGTGGGTTGGGCGGACAGTTTCTGCTCGACCCGGCGACGATCACGCTGGGCAACAGCGGCACGGGCAGCGCGGGCAACGGCACGGTTGCCTACAACAGCGGCACCGGCACGCTGGCCTTGAATGTCGCCACCGCCTTCGCCAACAAAAATTTCTCGGCGATCAAATTGCAGGCCACGGGCAACATCTCCCTGCTGGCGAACACGGTTTGGAACCTGAGCACCAGCACCGGCAATAACAGCGGCCTGCTCACGCTGCAAGCCGGCGGCAACATTATTTTCAACGGCAACTCCCAGATTTTCGACGCCAACAACTGGTCGGTGAACCTCCAGGCCGGCGTGGCGTTTCCCGGCCATCTGGTTCCGCCGGGCACCGGCTCGATTTGGTTGAGCGGCGGCGCGAATTCGAGTTTGAACGGCGCGATTCAGACCGCGCAGGGTTCCATCACCTTGAGCGCCGCGCAGGACATTCTTGTCGGCAGCGGCTACGTCCGCACCACTGGTGGCGGCATGATCACCGCCACGGCACAAGCCGGCAACATCAACACCGGCGGCAAGAAAAATGGTTTTCTGTTTCACTCGGCCGGCGCGCCTTACACCGTGGACCCGAACCTCGGCGGCATCAGCACGGCCGCTGGCGGCAATGTTTCGCTCACCGCCGGCAACGACATCGTCAGCTACCTCCCGACGGCGGGCACGGACGGCGACGCCGGCAGCGGTGCGTTCGGTCCGCAGGCCGGCAACGTCACGTTGAGGGCGGGCCACGACGTGGTCGGGCATTACGTGGTGGCCAACGGCGTCGGCACAATCAACGCCGGGGATGACGCCGGGAATCCGGGCAAATCGCTCGCGCTGAGTTTGGTCTCCGGCAGTTGGAACGTGAACGCCGGCCAGGACATCAATCTCCAGGAAGTCCGCAACCCGAACGGCGTTTTCAACGCGCTGGGTTTCTCGACGTCCACGACCAAGCACTTCTTTGATTATTCGCCCGGCGCCTCTGTGGATCTGACCGCAGCCCATTCCGTGAATCTTCTGGGCGCGTCGCTGCCGCGCAACACCGGCTCGTTCGAGCAGAACATTCCGGAAATTTTCCCCGGCACGCTGGACATCACCGCCGGCGCAGGCGGCGTGAATGTGGCGAACAACATCATCCTGGCACCCTCGCCCTCCGGTCAGTTGACCATCACCACCACCGGCGGCGGCGCGCTCAACGGCACCAAGTCCGGCGACCTCACCCAGATCATCATGTCGGACAGCGGGGCGTCTCAGTATTCGTCCGCCGCGACGTTTGGCGCGGACGACCACGCCGCAACTCCGCTCCACCTCAACGATCCCGTGCCGGTTTCGCTGAACATCGCCGGCGATCTGAACAATGTTTTGCTCGTCACACCCAAGGCCACCGACATCACCGTCGGCGGCAATCTGGTAAACAGCCGGTTCCAAATTCAAAACCTGCACGCGACGGATGTTTCCAGCCTGAACGTGGTCGGGGACATCATCAACCGGAATGAATTCACGACCGTGCCGCTTGCCACCGCGCCGGATTTTTCCGTATTCAACAACGTGTATCCTCCGCTCGAAGGCGCGCTCGCGAGCCTGTCCGGTCTGTTTAATTACGACAAGGTCAGCCAGACCCTCACGTTCCAGGGCCGCATGAGCAATGATCAATTGCAGGCTTTGCTGAATCTGCAGGTGCAGGTGTTCGACGCCCTGGGCAACCCGGTCCTCGATGCCAACGGCAACCCGGTTACCAAGCCGGCCACATTCGCCAGTGCCGCGACGCTCCAGGCGCTGTTCACGAGCAGCCAGGACGTGCCGCAAAATCCGGACACCGGCTATTTCATCGCCGGCCCGGGGGTGCTGAATGTCAATGCGCGGAACATGGACCTGGGCGCGACGCGCGGCATCCAATCCATCGGCCCGGAGGCCAATGCCGCACTCGCGCCGCTGGGCAAGAGCGGCGCATCCATCAATGTGAACCTGACCGGCAACCTCGACATGTTTTCCACGACCATCTCAACGATTTTCGGCGGCAACGTTTCGATCACCGCCGGAGGCTCGGTCAACGTCGGCTCCACCACGTTCAGTGGCAACGATCAAAATGCCCGCGGAATTTTCACCGTGGCCAAGGGCGACGTATCGGTCATCGCCGGCGGCGACATCAACGTGAACGGCTCCCGCATCGGCGCGTACGACGGCGGCAACGTCACCGTGAAATCGCTGCACGGCAACGTGGACGCCGGCACTGGCGGCCAGGGCTTCGGCGAGGTGCAGGAAGTTACCGTGGATCCGGTTACCGGTCTGGTGGGCATCACAGCGCTGTCTATGCCGGGCAGCGGCATTTTCGCGTTGAGTTTCCCGCTGCTCCCGGGCATTCCCAACGCGCACAATTCCGTCGGCAGCATTGACGTGGAAACGCCGCAGGGCAACATCACCGCGCGCGGCGCCGGCATCCTGCAATTGCCACTCAACGGGGTGGATTCCCCGAACACCACCATCACCCTGATCGCCGGAAGCAAGGACGCCAATGGTAAAGTTCTGTTCAAGGGCAACATTGACCTCTCCGGCTCTGGTCTGATTAGCCTGACCAAGGGCAACAAGGTTCTCGACGCCACCGGGCAAATCATCGGCAACATCGTTTCTCCGTTTTCCAGCATCAATTTGGCGGCGGCCAGCTTGCAGAATATTTTCGCCCTCGGCCAGTCCATCTCGGTCAACTCGCCCAGCGCGGATTCCTCCGTTACCCTGGTCGGTCAGAGCGTGAACACCGGTCCCACCGTCAGCGGCAATGGTCCCGACATTATTTCCACCAGCGCCAATGGCGGCGGCAGCACGGTGGCCCACAACGATGTCGCCGGCGCCACCAGCCAGGCCGCGCAGAACAACAACGACACTCCCAAAACCGTCGCCGCCAACGATGCGGGCACCGACGCACCCGGGGAGAAAACCAAGAAAAAACCGGGGCTGACCAAGGCCAGCCGCGTGACCGTGATTTTACCCAAAACCTGAACACACCATGATCCATCCCTTCCTGACTCCCCTCTTCGCCAGCGGCGCGCTCAAGTTCGCGTTTGAAAAAGCCACCACCGAAGGCAAGGCGACAATTTGCGCGCTGATCATCCTGTCCATTTTCAGTTGGACGGTCATCATCAGCAAAGGCCGCCAGCTTTACCGCGCGCGCAAAGCGGGCCGGAAGTTTTTCGCCGCCTACCGCGAGACGCGCGAACCGCTGGAAATCGCCAAGAAAGGCACGGACTTCGACGGCGCCCCCGCCTTTGAACTGTATTACACCGGCGCGGAGGAACTGGAATACCAGTTGAAAAACAATCCGGTCCACGTGTCCGGCGTCCGCACGGTCGCGCACAACCCGACGGTCAGCGCGACCGGCGCGGAAACGGACATGATCGCCCGCCAGATCACCACCAAGATCAGTTCGTCGTCGTTCGATTCCGTGCGCGTGGCGCTCGAACGCGCCGCCAGCCAGCAGGCGTTGGCGCTCGAAAAGGGCATGATCGTTCTGTCCACGGCGGTGGCGGGCGGGCCGTTCATCGGCCTGCTGGGCACCGTCTGGGGCGTCATGGAAACCTTCTCCGGCATCGCCAAGGCCGCCTCGGCGAGCCTCACCGCGATGGCGCCCGGCGTGGCCGGCGCGCTCATCGCCACGGTCACCGGCCTCTTCGTCGCGATCCCCGCGATGTTCGCCTACAATTACATGGTTACCACCATCCGCGCGATCACCCAGGAACTCGACGCGTTCGCCAGCGAATACGCCACCGCGCTCGAGCACAAGTACGTGGACAACCGCCGGCTCGCCGACGAAATCCGCGAGGCGCTCCAGGATTCGCGGTCCACACCTGCGAACCCCGAGCCGCAGTTCGCCCCGGCCCTGGCGGATTGAGAATTTTTCGTGACCGATGAAAAAGTGTTCGCACAGTCACCACCACGCGCTGGCGGAATTGAACATCACGCCGCTGCTCGACCTCGCCTTCGTGTTGCTGGTGATTTTCATCATCACCACCACGCCGGTGGTGAACGACTTGGAAGTGGACCTGCCCACGGCGGCCAAACGGCCGAAGGAGCCGAAGTCGAAACTCCATTACGTGACGGTGGGCAACAACGGAAAAATCTTTTTGGACAAGGGTGAAGTGGACCTGCCGGCCTTGCAGGCGCAGATGGCCGCGTTGCGGGTGGACGATCCGGACCTGAACGTCGTCATCCGCGGTTCCGCGCACGCCAAATACCAGAACGTGGTCGGCGTGATGGACATGCTGCAGCAGGCCAACGTGCTGAAGGTCAATCTGGCGACCGAGGCGTTTGCCGAAGGAAAACTGGAACGGAGTAAATAAATTATGATTCAACAACGCAAAAAAAAGAATTCGTCGAAGGTGAATTTGATCTGGTCGGTCATTTTTCACAGCATCCTGATCCTGGTCGCGTTCTTCCTGGCGGCCAAGGGCGGGTTGATCCCGCCCCGGTTCCTGCCCATCACCATGCTCCGCCCCGAGGAAAAGAAACCAGAACCGGCGAAGGAAAAAGCGCCCGAGCCCAAGGTGGAGCCGGCCAAAGCTGCGGAGCCGGTCAAGACGGTTTCGGTGCCGCAACCCCAAACACAAACGGTCGCCGCTCCTCCCGCCGTGGACACCGCACCAGCGGTCGCGCCAGCTGCGACCGCTTTGCCCGCCTTTGATTTCAATGACGGGGCCAAGGAAGTCGTCACTTCAGCCGATCCAAAAGCAATTTACAAAGCGCTGGTCGAACACACGCTGCGCTCGCATTGGCACCGGCCGGAGAACATGGCGGACGACAACTTCGTGGCCGAGGTGCAGTTGAGCGTGGACGCGAGCGGTGCGCTTTCCGGCTACCAATGGATGAGCGGATCGGGCGACGCAAGCTGGGACGCGACGGTGAAGGCGGCGCTGGCCACGACGCCGAGCATCAGCCGCCCGCCGCCGAAAGATTTTCCCGCCGCATTCGTCGTGCGCTTTGACGTGGAAAGCATTGAAGGCGGGGAAGCCATTCAATTGAGCCAGCGGTGAAGAAAATTTCCAAAGGCCACCACAGTTCGCTCAACGAACTGAACATTACGCCGCTGCTCGACCTCGCGTTCGTGCTGCTGGTGATCTTCATCATCACCACGCCGCAGTTGTCAAACGACCTCGAGATGAACCTGCCGTCGCCGAAGAAAAACAATCCGCCCGTAAAGCCGCCCAAGATCAACCGCATCCAGGTGGACACCGCCGGTCACATCCAGTTTAACGGAGCCCCCATGGAATTACCGGCGCTCCGTGAGACCTTGACCACTCTCAAAGCCAGCGACGGCGCGGAGACTGCCGTCGTTGTGCTTGGCGCGTCGGACGTGGATTATCAGCGCGTCATCAGCGTGCTGGACATTCTGCAGCAGTTGGACATCACCAAAGTCGGCCTCGCTACGGCCACCGTGAACTGACGGTACCAAGGCCTCAGTGTTCGTACGGAACGATTTCCGCTTGACCCGCGACCGATTCCGGCGGACATGGAGCGGATGAACGCCCGTCCATCGCCCCCCGGCTCCAGAGGGTTCGCCACTCGCGTTTCGCCGGTGCTGACCTGCGCCTTCGTGGCAGGCTGGCTGTTCGCCGGCGGCAGGCTGGCGCAGGCGCTGGTCATCCAGGCCAACTTCGATGCCTCGATCACCAATGATCCGAACGCGGCGACGATCATCGGCACGATCAACGCCGCGAAGTCGGTTTACGAGGCCAGTTTTGCGAACCCAATCACGGTGACAATTAATTTTCAGTCCACGAACATCGGGCTGGGCCAAAGCCTTACCTATTTCAGCAACCTGCCTTACCCGGATTATCTGGCCGCACTCACGGCGGCGGCGACCACCACCTTCGATGCGGCAGCGCTGGCATACTTGCCGACCGGCCCCACCAACCCGGTCAATGGCAACGGGCAAATGCGCGTTTCGACGGCCAATTTGCGCGCGCTGGGATTCGCCGACGCCAACCCGCCTTCTGGCGAGCCGGACGGCTACATTTTGCTGAACACCTCGCTGATGAATCTGGACCGCAATCAGATTGATCCGGCCAAGTATGATTTGTTCGCCGTCGCCTCCCACGAAATGGACGAAGTGCTGGGATTCGGCTCGGCGCTCAACCTGCTCCCCAACGGCGCCCCACCGCCCACCGGACCCGTCAAAGGACTGGACCTTTACCGCTACGACACCAACGGCGTCCGGAGTTTTGACACCGGCGCGGATTCGCAGGCGTATTTTTCCTTGGACGGCACGAATCACTGGGCGCGCTTCAACCAGATCGGTGGCGTTGATTTCTCGGACTGGTGGAGTGGCGGCTCGACCCCGCAGGTCCAGGACGCCTTCGCAACGCCGGGCGTCACGCCTAATTTGGGCGTGGAGTTGATCGAGTTGGATGTCCTCGGTTACGAGCTCATGGCGCCCACGCTGACGCTGGCTTGCGCCGAGGCTGGGCAGGTGGTGATTTCGTGGAGTCCGAACACCCCGGGTTGCGTGTTACAGGAGAGTGACGGTCTCGCACCGCCGGCCTGGGTGAACTCGCCCAGCGGGTCAATCCATCCCGTCACCGTCGCGGCGACCAATGCGGCGAAAGTTTACCGGCTGATTCAGCAATGACGGTTGCCAATGCCGGCATTCTTGTTATTTTTCCTCGGTTCAGCGAACCCGGCAACAAACGCTCGCGATGTCGAACCAGAATTCTGCTCCCGCCCGTCCTGTTTGTTTCCATCCAGTTTTCCCTGCCCTGCTGACGCCTGTAATCGGGCTGGCAACTCTGCTGTTGACCGGCGCGCGGGCTTCGGGCCTGACCATCGTGCCCACTTTTGACGTCACAATTACCAGCGATGCCAACGCGGCGACGATCATGGCGACGATCAACAAGGCAATTGCGGTGTACGAGGCCAGCCTGGCCGATCCCATCACGGTCACCATCACCTTCCAGGAAATGACTTCTGGCCTGGGCATGAGCAACTACTCCTACTATAACATCAGCTACTTGGATTTCTACAACCACCTCCTCGCGGACAAAACGACCGCCAACGATGCCGTCGCTTTGGCGCATCTGCCCGGAGTTCTGAACAATCCCGTTACCGGCAGCAGCACCATCAACATTAATGTCGCAAATCTCAAAGCCCTCGGCTTCAGCGGCTACACTTCCGGCCTGCCCGGCGGCGTGGACGGGATCGTGAGTCTGAACACCTCACTGATGAACCTCTCACGGCCGCCGGGATCGGGCAGCAAATACGACCTCCTGGCCGTGACCGAGCACGAAATCGATGAAGTGCTCGGCCTCGGTTCCACACTGCCCGCCGTGGACGACCCGTTTCCGGAAGACCTTTTCCGCTACGATTCCACCGGTACCCGCGCTTACACCAACAGCGGTGACAACGCCTATTTTTCCCTGAACGCCGTTACCAAACTGGCGCGTTTCAACCAAAACGCCGGCGGCGATTACGGTGACTGGTGGACCGCCGGCGCGCACACGCCGCAAGTGCAGGACGCCTTTGCCACCCCGGGCGTCACGCCCGATCCGTGGGTGGAACTCACCGCCCTGGACGCCATCGGTTATGATTTGGTCATCCCCAAACTGTCCATCGGATCGGTCACGAACCACCACGCGACCCTTTCGTGGCCGGCCAACATGCCAGGCTACCTCCTGCAGGAAAGCACCAATCTGTTGTCCCCCGCCGCCTGGATCAATTCCGTCAGCGGCACGACCAATCCCGTGGTGGTGACGAATACCGCCAAACTCAAAGTCTTCCGGCTGCATCATCCCTAGTCCAGCATATCGGCCGGTCACAGATCCGCCGGACGCCGTTTTTGGTCCATTCAGGAAAGTTGGCGGCCGGTGCGCCTTTTGCCGGAGCCGAAAATCCGGGGGGCCGTGGCATTTTTCACAAGTAATTTGGCAAGGCCGCGCTTGCCAGAAGTCCGCGCCGGCTGGATGCTGGGACTTCTCGATTATGATTAAACCGGTTCGGCTTTGGATTTGCCTCATTGGATGGTTGGGTGTGCTTCCGCTGCGTGCCGCGCCCGGCCCGCTTGCGCTCTGGTACACCAACGCCGCCACCGCCTGGAACCAGGCGCTGCCGGTCGGCAATGGGAAACTCGCCGCGATGATCTTCGGCGGCGTCGCCCGCGAACACCTCCAGTTCAACGAGGACACGCTCTGGGCGGGCCAACCGCACGATTACTCGCATCCGGGCGCGTCGAATTATCTCGCGGCCATCCGCGCGCAAATTTTCGCGTGTCACGGCGCCAGCGTCTTCAAGGACGTGGCCAAATCCAATTTCATGAGCGTGCCGATCCGCCAGACGGGCTACCAGCCGTGCGGCGACTTGTTGCTGGATTTTCCGCACGACGGCGCAACGAATTACCGGCGTGCACTCGATCTCGACTCCGCCGTCGCCAGCGTCCGCTACGATTTCCACGGCGTCACTTTTCAACGCGACACGTTCGCCAGCGCGCCGGATCACGTCATCGTCCTGCGATTGACCGCGAGCCAACCCGGCCAGTTGAGCTTCGTTTGCCGGTTTGACTCGGCGCACACCAACCATACCGTGAAACCGGACGGGGCGGATTTGGTCCTGCGCGGCAAAGTGACGACCGTAACTTATCTCAACGACCTGCCGAGCGTGCTCGCTTTTGAATCCCGCCTCCGCGTCGTGGCGCAAGGCGGTTCGGTGACGGCAACCAACGGGACGATGGAAGTGCATCAAGCCGATTCCGTGACGCTGCTGCTCGCGGCGGCGTCCAGTTTCGTGAACTACCACGACGTGAGCGGCGACCCGGCGCGGAAATGCGCGGAAGCGATTCAAGCCGCGGCGACGAAAAATTACGAAGCCCTCCGGCAGGCGCATCTGGACGACTATCGGAATTTGTTCCGTCGCGTCACGTTGGATCTGGGAGCCACCGCGAAAGCCAATCTGCCCACGGATCAGCGCCTGGCGCGCATCGCCGAGGGGGACGATCCCCAATTAGCGGCGCTGTTTTTCCAAATGGGACGTTATCTGATGATTGCCGGATCGCGGCCTGGTTCGCAGCCGCTGAATTTGCAGGGCAAATGGAACGCCAAGACCGATCCGCCGTGGGAAAGCAAGTGGACGGTCAACATCAACACGGAGATGAACTACTGGTGCGGCGAGGAGTGCAATCTCGCGGAGTGCCAGTTGCCGCTGTTCGACCTGATCCAGGATCTGGCCGAAACCGGCCGTGTCACGGCACGCGAACACTACAATTGCGGTGGCTGGGTGGTGCATCACAACACCGATCTGTGGCGCGGCACCGCGCCGATCAACGGCGCGGACGGCGTCTGGCCGATGGGGGGCGCGTGGCTCTGCCAGCATTTGTGGTGGCATTACGAATTTGGCGGCGACCGCCAGTTCCTTGAGCGCGCCTATCCGCTGCTGAAAGGCGCGACGGAATTTTTCGCCGATTTTCTGATTCCCGATCCGCGCCGGCCCGCGACCAACACCTGGCTCGTGACGAATCCGAGTTTTTCGCCCGAACATGGCGACGATTGCGCCATGCCGACGATGGACCTCGCGCTGTTGCAAAGTCTCTTCAACAACACAATCCGCGCCAGCGAAATCCTCGGTGTGGACGGGGCATTCCGAACGAACGTGACGCGCCTGCGTGCGGCCCTGCCGCCGTTTCAAATCGGCCGCTTCGGCCAGCTCCAGGAATGGCTGGAGGACAAGGATGCCGAACGCGACCAGCACCGGCATCTCTCGCATCTGGTCGGCGTTTTTCCGGGCGAGGAAATCACGCCGCGCACGCCGGAGCTTTTTGCGGCGGCGAAAAAATCCCTCGACGGCCGCGGCGACGCCTTCAACAACAACGGCTGGAGCAAGGCCTGGAAAATGTGCCTGCGCGACCGTTTTGGCGAGGGCGATCACGCGTACTTGATTTTGACGAATCTGCTTCACCGCGACGCACAGGTGAACCTCCAGTTCATGCGCAGCAACACGCAGATTGACGGGACGTTCGGCGCGTGCGCCGGCATTGGCGAAATGCTGCTCCAAAGCCAGCACGGCGAACTGGCGCTGCTGCCCGCGCTGCCCGCCGCCTGGCCGGCCGGCGACGTGACCGGACTTTGCGCGCGCGGCGGCTTCGCGGTGGATTTGCACTGGCGCCACGGCGCGCTCGCCAGCGCCAAAATTCGTTCCGCACTCGGCCGCCCGTGCCGGATCCGTTCCTCCGGGCCGTTCGCGGTGAGTTCCGGAAACAATTCCGTGCCGCTGCAAAAAATTTCCGCAGACGTTTTCGAATTTGCCACCCGCGCCGGCGGCGAATACGACCTGGTGGCGCAACCGCGCTAAAGCAAAACCGCTCCGCTGGACTTCCGGGTCGCGAGGCGTTCCACCGCGTCCTTGCCAGATTTGATGGGGGTTCACGAAGCCTGGGAAAAGGCGCCGCTTGCATTTCGCAAATTTGCCTTTATCTAAAGCGCACGATGAATTCACAATCTAATCTTGGACCGCGTTTGTTTCAGCCGCTGACGATCAAATCCGTCACGCTCCGCAACCGCATTGGCGTTTCCCCAATGTGCCAATACTCGTCGGAGGACGGCGTCGCCTCGGACTGGCATCTGGTGCATCTCGGCGCCCGCGCGGCGGGCGGGGCCGCGCTGGTCATCGCGGAGGCCACGGCGGTGTCACCGGAAGGCCGGATCACGCCGGGCTGCGCCGGTCTTTGGGACGACAAACAGATCGAACCGCTCGCCCGCATCAACCGCTTTGTGAAACAGCAGGGCGCCGTGTCGGGCATCCAACTTGCGCACGCCGGCCGCAAGGGGTCCGCGGCGCGGCCGTGGGCGGGCGGTGCCCACCTGTCCGATGACGCCGGGGGCTGGCCGACGATCGCGCCCAGCGCGATCGCTTTCGGCGGCGAACTGCCCAAGGTGCCGCGCGCGATGAGCGAAACGGAAATTGCGCGGGTGCAAACTGATTTCGTCTCGGCGACGAAACGCGCGCTCAACGCCGGTTACGAGTGGTTGGAACTTCATTCCGCGCACGGCTATCTCAGCCATGAATTTTTGTCGCCACTCGCCAATCAGCGCACCGACCGCTACGGCGGCAGTTTTGAAAACCGCATCCGCTTCCTGCTGGAAACCACCCGGGCCGTGCGCCAGGTCTGGCCGGACCGACTGCCGCTGACGGTGCGGATCTCCTGCACCGACTGGGCGCCAGGCGGTTGGGACGTGGAGCAGAGCGTCGAACTCGCGCGCCGGCTCAAGGCCGAAGGCGTGGATTTGATGGATTGCAGTTCCGGCGCGCTGGTGCCGGGGGTGCATATCCCGGTCGCGCCGGGCTTTCAGGTGCCGTTCTCCGAACGCATCCGGCGCGAGGCTGGAATCGCGACTGCCGCCGTCGGCGTGATCACCGAACCGGCGCAGGCGGACGCCATCGTGCGCCAGGGACAGGCGGACGTGGTGTTGCTGGCGCGGGAATTATTACGCGATCCTTATTGGCCGGCGCATGCGGCGAAAACGCTTGGCCATGCCGGTGCCGTCACGCCGCCGGTGCAATACGCCCGCGCCTGGTAAGCTTCCCCAGAAACCGGCTCACATCCCCATGATCTGGTAGCCGGAATCCACGTAAATCACCTGGCCGGTGATGGCCGCCGCGCCGTCGCTGGCGAGGAAGACGCCCGTCGCGCCGAGTTCCTCGGGCAGGACGTTGCGCTTGAGCGGCGCGTGCGCCTCGTAATGCTTGAGCATTTCATTGAATCCGCTGATGCCGCGCGCGGCCAGCGTGTTCACCGGGCCGGCGCTGATGCAGTTCACCCGGATTTTTTTCGGGCCGAGATCATAGGCCAGATAGCGCGTGCTGGCTTCGAGCGATGCCTTGGCCACGCCCATCACGTTGTAATGCGGCACCACCTTTTCCGCGCCGTAATAACTCATCGCCAGGATGCTGCCGCCGTCGGTCATCAGCGGCGCCGCGCCGCGCGCCAGCGCCACGAGCGAGTAGGCGCTGATGTCGTGCGCGATGCGGTAGGCTTCGCGGCTGGTGTTCACGAACTGGCCTTCCAGCGCGTCCTTGGGCGCGAACGCCACGGAATGCAGCAGCAGATTCAGCTTGCCGAATTTTTCGCCGACGGTTTTGAACACGGCCGCGATGTCGTCGTCGCGGGTCACGTCGCAGGGCATGAGCAGCGTGTCCGCGCCGAACGCGCCGGCGAGCTCCTCCACGTTTTCCTTGAGCCGTTCGCCCTGGTAGGTGAAGGCGAGTTTCGCGCCCTGTTTGTGCCAGGCCTGAGCGATGGCCCAGGCGATGGAGCGTTTGTTGGCGACGCCGAAGACGATGCCGGTTTTGCCTGCGAGTTGTGACATAATGTTAAGCTGAATTCGTTCGTTCAGAATTCAGGATGAAGCCAACGCGCGCGGCATGGCAAGGGAGAAACTTCGCGTCCAAATCGGACAAATGCATCGCCGTAAATTATTTTCTGATCCGCAGCGCAATGAGCGCAGTCAATCCGCACACGAGCAGTCCCGAAACCGCAAAGACGCCGGTGTTGGCGTGGCCTGGGAAAAATTGCAGCGTCGCCGCGCCCACCGCCGGCCCTGCGAAGATGCCCGCGCCGATGGCCGCCTCATGCAGGCCGCCGTGCTCGCCCTTGGTGTCGCCCACGTCCATCGAGTAAAACAGCGACGAATAATAAATCAGTCCGGCGGCAAAGCCGAGAAACACCTGCGCCACGATGACCAGCCAGAGTTGCGCCGCCAGCAGAATCAAAATGAAGCTGCCGATGAGCATCAAAAAAGCCGCCAGCAGCCAGCGAAACCGGTAATGCCAGCCGGTCCAGCGCCACAGCAGGACGAACGCGGCGAACCGCGCGAAAAACCAGACCGAACAAAACCAGCCGGCGCGCGTCGGCGACAACGCCAGTTTGTCCGCCACGCCCGGCATCACCGCGAGCATGGTGTTCAAAGCGACGTAGGCGAAGGGATTGGCCAGCCAGGCCATGTTCAGAAACGCCTGCGGACGGACCTTTTGCCGGAAGGCTGCCGCTTCGGGAGCGTGCGGCGAAATTGCGACCGGAATGCTTGCCGAAGCGGGAACGCGGGCCGCTTGCCGCGCCAGCCAGAGCGTCAACAGGAACTGGCCGCCAAACAGCCCGGCGGGCAGCCAGAACACCGCGCCGCGTCCGTACCGGTCGTAAAGCGTGCCGCCGGTGAAATAGGCGATCGCCGCCGCCGCCGACCAGGTGCAGTTGTAGAGACCCACCCGGTGCTGGACGCCCGCCGGCGTCTCATTCTCGCTGGTCAGCGCTTCCAGTGCGGGCCAGGTGAACAGAAGCACGCAGCTGTAAACGGTGAACACGCACAGAATCCCGGTCACGGCATTGAGGAGTCCGGCCGCGACCATCAGCAGTGCCAGGCCACCAAAGCCCAGCTTGAGGCTGGCGAAAAAACCGCGCCGCTGGGCGAATTTTCCGCACTGCCACGCCGCTAACATGTAAATGCAGCCGTGCAGCGCGGAAACCCAGAGGTTCTCCCGGTTGCCAAAGCCGAAGCGGTCGCGCAGGAAGAAAAAGAGGTAGTTGAAAAAATACGAACTGGCCAGCGTGTTGAGCGCGGTCAGGGCGAGATAACCGGTTTTGAGTTGGCGCAGAGTCATGGGGATTCGATCCCGAAGCCGGCAGGAGGATGCCGACTCCTCCGGCACTTGGCAATCCAAGGCGGAGATGGCCTCGGCTGCGCCGTTCCAAGCTCGCTGAAAGTGCCCGTAGTGGTGCGCTCGTTCGGTGGTATTGCGGTTTATCTGCTCCGCGCGACCGTGATCCCGCCTGGCTTAGGACGCAGCTTGTGCTGGAATGTTAGGGAATCCGCATATTTGATTCAAGGAGGTCGGCCTTTTTGCCGATGTTTGACATGGAAGAACAGTTGTGCCTGAGCCACTTAAACGCAGTCATCAAAAGATGTTGCGCGCTGCCGTCGTTTTGTGCCGTCACAAAACGATCTTGGCGGCGGTCCTTGCCTTTGCGGTGGTTCGGGGAACGCTGGCGGCGGCGGAATCCAGCGCCTCGCTGGCCGAGCTCAAAGATTTGAGCCTTGAAGAACTCTCGTCCGTCAAGGTGGAAACGGTCTATGGCGCGTCGAAGCATGAACAGAGTGTCACGCAAGCGCCTTCGGATGTCACCATCATCACCGCCGACGAGATCAAGAAATCCGGGTATCGCACACTTGCGGAAATCCTCAACAGCGTGCGGGGCTTTTACACGACCTACGACGGCGCCTACGACTACGTCGGCACGCGGGGATTCAACCGACCGGGGGATTACGGCGGGCGGAACCTGATTACGATTGGTGGACACCGGATGAATGACGACCTTTATGGCAGTGCTGCGATTGGCACCGAGTGCCTTCTCGACGTGGACCTCATTGACCGGGTCGAGATCATTCGCGGTCCGGGATCATCCCTGTATGGCAACAACGCAGTTTTCTCAGTGATCAACATCGTGACGCGGCGCGGTCGGGATTTCAATGGTGTCGAAGCTTCCGGTTCTTATGCCAGCTTCGACACTTATACCGGGCGACTTAGCTATGGCAACCGGTTCACAAACGGCCTCGAACTCGCCCTTTCCGGCAGCTATCTGAAAAGCGGAGGCAATGGCAATCTTTATTACCCAGCGTATTCCACCATCAACCAAGGATACGCGAAGCGGAATGGGGCCAGCCGCGACCCCAGCACCTTCCTGTCCATCACTTATAAGGACCTATCCCTTGAAGGCGGTTTTGTCCAGCGCACCAAGACCATCCCTGTGGCGTACAATGATGTGTTCAACGATTCCCGGGGCCAGACCTTGGACGAACGGGCGTTTGCCGACCTCAGGCTGAATCATCAATTTGCCAACGATTGGGAACTTGCTCTCAGGCTTTATTACGACCACTACCGTTATGACGGAGACTATCCGGGATCGCAATATCCTTATCACAATCCGCTTTATCCGGGCTTGATCACGATCAACGAAGACCGGGATGTAACGGAATCACTTGGCAGCGAGTTGCAAATCAGCACAACCCTTTTCCAGAAACACCGGGTCACTGCGGGAGCTGAATACCGCCATGATTTGAGGTTGGACCTGCGCAATTTCGATCAAGGCGGCGCGACCTACCTAGCCGCGATTCATACCGGGGATACCGTGGGCTCCTACGTTCAGGATGAATACTCTGTTCTTCACAATTTGATACTCAACGCCGGCGCCCGCTTCGACTGGTTCTCCTCCTTTGGTGATACTTTCAATCCGCGTGCCGCACTCATTTACAGTCCCTGCACCAACTCCACCTTCAAAGCCATCTACGGCCAGGCGTTTCGGGCACCCAATGCCTACGAACTCTATTATGTGTCAGTCGGCTACGCCTCAAGTCAAAACCTGAAACCAGAGACTATCCATTCCTATGAGTTGGACTACGACCAGGCTTTCAATTCTCACCTCAAACTCGTTTCATCCTTGTTCTATTACCAAGTGGACCACCTGATCAGCTTTGGGCGGGACTCCAGCGGCAACTCCACTTTCGGCAATCTGGCCGGCGCCACTTCCAAGGGCGGCGAGCTTGAGCTGGACGCCAATTGGGCCAAGGGCTGGCGCGCCCGTTTGAGTTACACCTATGCGGACGCCCGGGACTCCGTCAACAATCAGCACCTGAGCAACTCACCCAAAAACCTCGCCAAGTTCAGTCTGACCGCGCCACTCTGGCACGAAAAACTCTTCGCCAATTTGGAAATCCAGGGAATGAGCGACCGGACCAGCGTTCAAGGCAAAACGGTCAGCGGCTATTTTCTGGCCAATTTCACCCTTTTCAGCCGGGAGATGGTCAAAGGGCTCGAACTCTCCGGCAGCATCTATAACCTGTTCGACAGGAGATATAGCGACCCTGTGGGCAGCGATTTCCTGTCGGACACCATTCCGCAAGCCGGACGGAGCTTTCGGATTAAAGCAACCTGGCGATTCTGAAGCGATGAAAGCACCAACCGCCAATCCACACCGCCGAGCCGCGAGGAGCACGTTGTTGCCTCCGCTGCTGCTGGCCTTGGCGGTTCACTGCCTGTTTCTGCTTCCGGGCAAGACGATCGCGGCTGAGGACGCCAGCGCCATTCTGAAAAGCATGAGTCTGGAGGAACTCTCATCCATCCAGGTGGACACCGTCGTGGGCGCTTCAAAGCACGAGCAGAAGGTGACCGAGGCGCCCTCCTCTGTCACCATCCTCACGCATGACGAAATCCAGAAAGCCGGCTACCGCACGCTGGCGGAAATTCTGAACAGCGTGCCGGGGTTCTACGTGCGGAACGACCGCAACTATTCCTACCTTGGCATCCGGGGTTTCAGCCGGCCCGGCGATTTCGATTCGAGTTTTCTGCTCATGGTGGATGGGCATCGGGTCAACGACGCCCTCACCGCCAATGCCTCGGTTGACCGGGGTTTTGCGGTGGACGTGGATTTGATTGAGCGAGTCGAGGTGATTCGCGGCCCCGGCGCCTCGCTCTACGGGGACAACGCTTTTTTTGGCGTGATCAATGTGATCACCCGGCGCGGACGCGACTTTGGCGGCGGGGAAGTGTCCGGCAGCGGCGGCAGTTTCGGCAGCTATGCAGAACGGTTCAGCTTCGGTCAGCAATTCAGCAACGGCGTTGAACTGGCCGTCTCCGGAAGTTATTACCAGAGCGCTGGAAATCCCCGGCTGTTCTACCCGGAGTTTAACAACCCAACCAATAACAACGGCGTCGCCAGCCATCAGGACAGCGAAACCGCCGGCAGTCTTTTCGCGTCGGCTGCGTGGCGGGCTTTCACGGTGGAGGCGAGCTATGTCCGGCGGACCAAGCAGATTCCCACGGGTTCGTACGGAACCGTTTTCAATGATCGCCGCAATCAAACCCAGGATAATGCGGCCTTCGTGGACCTGAAGTTCGAGCATCAATTTGAAAATGATTTGAATCTGCAGGCGCGGCTGGGCTACGACTTCAGCAGCACGCTTGGAACCTACATTTATGACAACGGGTTGCCGACCCTGGTGGCAAACCAGGATAATTTTCTCACCCAGCGCCTGACCGCCGACTTGCAACTGCAGCGGACGTTCTTCGACAAACACACGGTGACGGCGGGGGCGCAACTCGTGGACAACCTCGACGAACATCAGCGGAATAATGACCTCAACCCGCCGCTGGTTCATCTGGACGACAATCACCGCGGCGTTAATTACGGGTTATACCTCCAGGACGAGTACCGGATTTTCAGCAATTTGATTTTCAACGGCGGGGTTCGTTACGATCACTTCTACACCTTCGGCTCGTCGGTGCATCCCCGGCTGGCGCTGATTTACCGGCCGGTGGAAGCGACGAGTTTGAAATTTCTTTACGGCACCGCCTTCCGCGCGCCGAGTCCCTATGAACTTTATTATTCAGATGGCGGCATCTCGCAGGTACCCGACCCAACCCTCAAGCCCGAGCGCATCGCAACCTACGAATTGGTCGCGGAACAGCAACTCGGCGGACATTTGACCGCCTCCGCTTCCGGCTTTTACTACGCAATCGAGAACTTGATTCAAGCAACCGCCCTGCCGCCGGGAAATCCCAACGCCGGCGCGATCCAGTTGCAGAATCTCGGCAGCGCCAATGCCAAGGGCCTGGAACTGGCGTTGAAAGGGACCTGGGCCAGAGGGTTCGAGGCCCGCGCGAGCTACTCGTTGACCGACGCCCGCGATGGCATCACCGGGGCGCGGCTCGCGAATTCGCCATTGCACCTGGGCAAGCTGGATTTCACCGCGCCGCTTTACCGGCAGCAGATTTTTGCAAATCTGGGACTGGAATTGACGGGCGACCGGAAGACTCTGGCGGGCCAGGAGGCCAAGGGTTTCGGCACGGTCAACATCACTTTGCTCAGCCGGAATTTAATCACAGGATTGGAAGTGTCGGCGAGTGTTTACAATCTGTTCAACACCCGCTACAGCGACCCTGGTGGGCCGGAACACGTCCAAGACCTCATCCCGCAGGACGGGCGGACTTTCCGCGCCAAGCTAACCTATCATTTTTGAAACCGTGAACCGCGCCGCCAAAACATTCCTTCGCGCCTTCGGGCAGGTCCTCGCGACCTGTCTGTTGTTAGGCGGCTTGATGGCTTGGGCGGGCGACTCCAGACCGTTCAGCGAATACCAGGTCAAGGCGGTCTTTCTGTTTAACTTCGCGCGGTTTGTCCAATGGCCGGCCGTCGCTTACCCGGCGACCAACTCCCCGTTCGTTATTACCATTGTCGGCGACGATCCCTTTGGCGCGAGTCTCGACGACGCGGTTCGGGAAGACCGGGTGCAAAATCATGCCATCGTCATCCAGCGCATCCGGCACAACGACCCCATTCCGCCGAGCCAGATTCTTTTCATTGCCCGCTCGGAAAAAGACCGGCTGGGCGAGATCCTCGCCCAGGTCAAGAACCAGGCCACGCTGACCGTGGCCGATACCGCGCGGGCGGCGGAGCAGGGAACGATGATCAACCTGGTGGTCGCCCAAGGCAGTGTCAAAATGGAAATCAACCAGCAGGTCGTCGAGTCCGCCGGCCTGCACGTCAGCTCCAAACTCCTGAGCCTGGCGCGGATCGTCAACTCCAGCCCGGACCAAGCGCCTTCCAAACCATGAAACCGTTTCGAGATTTGCCCATTCAACGCAAGATGCTGGTGATGACCCTCGCTATCTGCGGCACCGTGCTGTTCGTCGCGGTCACGCTGCTGATCGGGTTTCAGATCCTGAACTTCCGCGCCAATTTCAAGCGCGACACCGCCACCATCGCGGCGATCATTGCCAACAACAGCACTGGGGCGCTCGCCTTCAATGACCGCACCGCGGCCGAGGAAATCCTCCTTTCCCTCAAAGGCAAAGCCAACGTGCAGTACGCGTTTCTGGTCAATGCCCGGGATGAAGTGATGGCCTCGTTTGGCGAGTTGCCCCATGCCATCGCCCGGATCGAGTTTCCCCAACCAAAGGAGTTTCGCTTTCACAATGGTTCACTGCTCTATACCGATCAGGTGAGATTGGATGGAAAAATCATCGGATTGCTCTACCTGCGCTCGGACTATCGAAGTGTCTTCCTGCAGTTTCTGCGCTTTTACGGTGGTGTGACCGGCGGCGTCCTGTGCGTGGGCGTGCTGCTGGCGGTTCACCTGTCTGGCCGGATGCGAAAATTCGTCGCCGATCCCGTGCTCAATCTGGCGGACACCGCGCGCCACATCGGCGAACAAAATGATTATTCCGTCCGTTCGCCCTTGCAGGGCCGGGGCGATGAGCTGGGCGCTTTGGCCAAGGCTTTCAATCACATGCTCAGCCGCATCCAGCACCAGGATGCCGACCTCAATCTGTCCCAGCAAAAACTCGAATCCCTCGTCAACTCCATTGACGGCATCGTGTGGGAATGGTCTCCCGTGGACAGCAAATTCACCTTCGTCAGCCGGCAGAGCGAACGGATTCTCGGCTATCCGCCGGAGAGCTGGCTGGAGAGCACCACGCTTTGGGATGACATTGTGCATCCGGGCGATGCCGCGTTAGCCACGCAGTATCGCGCGGAAGCCACCGCCCGGCGCCAGCCTTACAGTTACGAATACCGCATGAAGGCCGCGAACGGCGGGACCGTCTGGATTCGCGAAAGCGGCGTGGTGCTGGTGGAAAACGACCGGCCGACTGTTTTCCGCGGCATCTTCCAGGACATCACGGAGCAAAAAATCGCCGCCGAGGAATTGGACCGCCTCAACCGCCAGCTCGTGGACGCCTCGCGCCAGGCGGGCATGGCCGAGGTGGCTACGGGTGTCTTGCACAACGTCGGCAATGTGCTCAACAGCGTCAACGTCTCGGCCAACCTGTTACGGGATAAACTGGCCCGGTCCAAGGTTCAAAACCTTTTGAAAGTCACGCAACTGTTGCGGGAAAATGCCGCCGACACCGGGAATTTCATCAGCCAGGATCCCCGCGGCAGGCAGTTGCCGGGTTATCTTATCAAGCTCGGCGATCATCTGTTCGCTGAACAACTGGCCTACCAGAAGGAACTCGAAAACCTGGGCAAGAACATCGAGCACATCAAGGAGATCGTTTCCATGCAGCAGAGTTATGCCAGCCTCGGGGGTATTACCGAAGCCTTTGATCCCCGCGAACTGGTGGAAGACGCGCTCCGCATCAATGAAGGCGCGCTGGCCCGGAACAACGTCAAGCTGGTGCGCGAGTTTGCGGCCACGGACTTGAAGGTCGCGGTGGACAAACACAAGGTGCTGCAGGTGCTCGTCAATCTCCTGCGCAACGCCAAACACGCCATCGTGGATTCCGGCAAAACCGAAGGCCTCCTCACTGTGGCCATTCAAGCCACCGGCCACGGCCGCGTCCAAATCCACGTGCGCGACAACGGCATCGGCATTCCGCGCGAGAACCTCACGCGCATTTTTCAGCACGGCTTCACCACCAAGAAGCAAGGCCACGGGTTCGGTCTGCACAGCGGCGCCAATGCCGCCAAGGAAATGGGCGGCGCCTTGTTCGTTCACAGCGACGGCCCCGGCGAAGGCGCCGTCTTTACCCTGGAACTGCCCGCGGCCAGTTTCGACACCCGTTCGATCGTCCGGCCGGCCCAACCGCAGCCCGAACCGCTGGCCGCGTGAATTCAATTTTCTTCCATCAGGCGCTCTTGATTCCGGCCTGCCTGCCGGCTTGACCCGCCACGATCGGCCACGACGGAATCTCGGCCAGGGCCGCGCGGCAATACCATTTCACCGCGGCGCTCATTGCGGGTTGAAGTTCATCAAGATCTGTGGAGGAACACCAGCGGATGTCGTGATGCTCCTCGGCGGCGAGTTCGGCGGCGGGGGCGCCGCCGCCACGCTTCGGCCGCGCCCAGTAGATCATTCCGATGTGCTTGTGCGTGTCGTGGATGCGGTGAATATCGAGGAAACGCGGCGCGATGAGCGCGCGGGTGCCAGGACTGGTCGTGGGTGGGCGTTCACCGAGCAGTTCCACATCGAGACCGCTTTCTTCCTTCGCCTCGCGCAACGCGGCCTGTTCCGGGTCTTCGTCCAGTTCGATGTGTCCGCCGAGCGGCAGCCATTTGTCCAACTTGCGATGGTGGATCAGCAAGATCCTGCCGTCGCGAACGACGAAGATCGCGACGGTAAAATCAATTTTTTCGTGGATGTGGGCCATGCCGCCATCGTAGCGGCTTTCGGCAGAAAGGCGCCCATTTTTCAGGAATAAATTTAATGGCGGAGCTCTGCCGAGACGCCGCTAAGCGGTTCAATAATCGTACAGCCCGCCGTCCTTCGTGTAGCCGCCACCGCCCACGCCGCCTTCCTCGCCGCCCATTAAATCGCCAAGTACGTCGCCCATGTCGGCCTCGATTTTCTCCGGATCCTCGCCGGCTTCGAGGCGTTTGATCGCCACGTCCAATTCCTTCGGCATGGTGCCGGGCGGCATGAGGTCCTTCATTTTTTTCATCATGTGCGCCATGTGTTTCGGATTGTTCTCGTCCAGATGCTCCATGTCGCGCTCCATTTCCATCATGGCGCGTTCGATGCGCGGATCGTCCATGTCCGGCATGGGCTCGTCACCGCCGCCGTCGGTTTTGGCGGCGGGTTCGGCGAGCTTGCGGCTCATGGCGAAACGGCTGATCTGCTTGGACATTTTCTTGTTGCCGCACTTGGGGCACACCGGCGGGCGGTCCGGATTGACGCGCTTGGAGAGAAAGTTGAAAATTTTCCGGCACTTCGGACAGGCAAATTCGTAAATCGGCATGGACAATTGTTGCCACGAATTCCGCGAATTTTCACGAATTAAATTCGCGACGGGCAAGACGATTTTTTGTACACCAGCAAATGCCGCTGGCATTGAAATAGATTGATCATCAATGATAAGTTAAAGAAAATCGCCAAAATATGAGCTTCTGGAGTAAACTGTCCGGCCTAATACCGTCGGACATTTTCGATGCGGTCAGACAGGGTGATTTGGAAAAGGTCAAGGCACTGCTTGAGGGTAATCCTGGTCTGGTTTTTAAAACGGATAGCCTTGGTTGGACCCCTTTGCACTGTGCGGCCCACTGGCATCACAAGGACGTAGCAGAAGTGCTGCTGGCCAACAAGGCCGATGTCAACGCGGCGGACGATAACGGGTTCACGCCATTGCACTGCGCCGTGGGCCAGGGCTTTAAGGATATGGCAGAAGTGTTTCTGGCAAATAACGCCGAGGTTAACATCCAAGATGAAGAAGGTGCCACGCCTTTGCATTTTGCAGTGGACGGAGGGCGGAAGGACTTGGTGGAGCTACTCCTCACAAGAAATGCCGATGTCAATATAAAGGACCATGAGGGCAAGACGCCTTTGCGATGGGCGGTTTCCAAGGGCCACGCCGACTTAGCGGCACTGCTGCGCCAGCACGCCGGACATGAATAACTACTTTGGGTCACTGTTTTTACCCTGAACCGGAGAATGCCAGTTGCTCTTCAGTGGCAGTGGAAAGTGTTGACGCCGGAATTGATCGTCATCGCTGCTTGAGAAAAGTTGTTGCTCTGGTTTTCCCAGCCTCAACTCGAACCGCAGCATCAAATCCACCCGGTCTCCCAATCCCGCAAGTTGGTGATCAACGGTGGCTGATCGTTGAACGCTCGGCGGCCTCGGGTCGGGCGGCAGGGCAGACGGAAATCAGCTTTATTTTCACTTCATCCGTTCGAAGCTCTTGGCCAGGATCTGCCAGTCCTTGAGGCCTTTTACTTTTTCCATCATGGATTTCTGGATGCCGGCTTCCTTCGCGTTTTTCGTTGGCTTGGCGTTCTTGTAGAAAATGCCGAAGTAGCCGGGGAAAGGATCATCCGCCAGTTTGTACGCGGCCATTTCGTTGGCGACGTCGTGGTCCTTGGGCACCTCCTTGAACATGCCGCCTTTGCGCGGATTCGAGGCGTCAAACGCGCCCTCGTAAAACTCCACGCATTCGCTGAGGCATTCGATGAAGCTGAAACCGTCGTGATCCATCGCGGCTTCCATCATCTGCAAGACGTGGTTGGGATTGGTGTGCGTGGTGCGGGCGACGAACGACGCGCCGGCGGCGATGGCCTGTTTCATCGGGTTGATCGGATAATCCACCGCGCCCCATTGGTCGGTCTTGCTCTTGAACCCGAGCGGCGACGTGGGCGAAGTCTGTTTTTTGGTCAGGCCATAAACCCAGTTGTCCATGACCACGTAGGTCATCTTGATGTTCTTGCGGGCGGTGTGGGTGAAATGATTGCCGCCGATGGAGAAGGCATCGCCGTCGCCGCCGAACACGAACAGGTGCAGGTCGGGCCGCGACAGGGAAACGCCGCTGGCGAAGGAGAGCGCGCGGCCGTGAATGTAGTGCGCGCCGTGGGCCTGGACGAAATATGGAAACCGGCTGGAGCAGCCGATGCCGGCGACGGTGGTGATCTTCTCATGCCAGAGCTTGCGTTTTTCAATCAGCTTGAAATAGAGCGCGAGCACGGAGAAATCGCCGCAGCCGGGGCACCAGGTCGGGTGGTCGGCGGCGATTTCTTTTTTGGTGAGGCCCTTGCGGTCGGCGTCGGCGGGCGGGTTGATGGCGACGAGGTTGCCGGCGCGGGCGGGAATTTCAGTGGTGGTAGAACTCATAATCAAAATGGAGGTTAGCGAAATTAAAACATCAGGCCTTGACCGTGGCTTTGCCGTTGTTGACCGGTTGCGCGAGCTTGTCTTTCACCGCCGCCAAAATTTCCTTCACCTTCCAGGTGAGGCCGTCGGTCTTGTTGATGCCGCGGATGGCGGGATTGCAAAAGCGCGATCGCAACAGCGTCGCCAACTGGCCACCGTGGCCGTAGATGCCTTCGTCATTGATCTCCACGACGAAAACGTGATGGAAGCCGGAGAAAATATTCTCCAGGCCGGGCGGCAGCGGGCTGATGTGGCGGATGTTGATGGAGGAAATGCTGTCGCCGGCGGCCCGGGCGCGGTCCACCGCTTCCTTGATCGGGCCTTCGGTGGAACCCCAGCCGACGAGCAGGACGTTGCCTTCGTTCGGGCCGTGGACCTTTGGCGTCGGCAGCGTTGCGCCGAGTGCCTGAAACTTCCGGCGGCGCTTGGCCGTCATCTGCATGTGCAATTTCGGTGAGCCGGTTGGATGGCCGAGTTCGTCATGCTCGAGGCCGGTCGCGATGGGATACTTGCCGCTCAAGATGCGCGTGCCGGGCACGACGCGCGGCACGGTGCCGTCGGCGGTGGACAAATCGTACGGTTTGTGATCGGCCACCGTGGTCAAATCCGGCGAGATGTCCTGGCAGACCTTTTCCAGATTCGGTTCTGTGAACGCTTCGATGCGTGTGGCGATGGCCTGATCGCTCAGGATGTAAACCGGGGTGTTGTACTTGCGCGCAATGTTCACCGCCTCAATCGCGGTGTAAAAACAGTCTTCGACGTTGGAAGGTGCGAGAACGACGCGCGGCGAATCGCCGTGGCCGCCGAAACACGCGATGTTGAGATCGGATTGCTCGATGTTTGTCGGCATTCCCGTGGAAGGGCCGCCGCGCTGGATGTCCACGACAATCAGTGGCACTTCCGCCATGCCGGCCCAGCCAACGGCTTCGCCTTTGAGTGCGATGCCGGGCCCGCTCGAACCGGTGACCGCGACGCGCCCCGCGTAACTGGCGCCGATGGCCATGGAAACGGAGGCGATCTCATCCTCGCATTGAATGAACGAGCCGCCGTACTTGGGCAGTTCGCGGCGCAGCGCTTCCATGATGTCCGACCACGGCGTGATCGGGTAGCCCGCGCCGAACCGGACGCCGGCCGCGATGAGGCCATAAGCGAGGGCTTCGTTGCCGTTCATCACGACCTGCTGGCCGTCTTTCTTGGTGCTGTCCTTGAAACGAAAAGTTTCGATCAGATCGCCGACCGAAAAGCCGTAGCCCGCATGGAACGCAAGCAAAGCGTTTTTGACGATGCTCTCGTCCTTGCCGCCGAAGCGCTCGTGAATGAGCTTTTCGAGCTTTGGAATGTTCAGGTCGAACATCCGGGCGATGAGGCCGAGCGCAAAAATATTTTTGCCCTTGTCCTTCGCCGTGCCGCCGATGGCTTCGATCGTGAGGCTGGAAATCGGAATCCCGACGTGGTGATACGCGCTGGTCCACTCTGGATTGGGCACCACATGGTCCGCGTCATAAAGCACAATGCCGTTCTTCTTGAGCGAGTTGAGGTGGCCTTCGTACGAGTGCTGGTAAAACGCCAGCAACACGTCCGCTTCATCACCCGAACTGAGCACTTCGCCCGAGCCGATCCGCACCTGGAAGATGGACGGACCACCGGAAATTGTGGAAGGAATGGTCATGAAGGTCATGACCTCCTGTTCGCTGCGACCGGCCAGACGGGCAAGAAAGCCGCCGATGGCCTGGATGCCGTCCTGCGAGTTGCCGGCGATGCGGATGACCGCCTCGCCGATTTTGGAAACTTTGGGGGTTCCGCCCGACGACGAAACCGCGTCTATTGTATCGTTCATGAAAAATGCCTAATTCAAATTCAATGCCGTGGTGCAAGAGGACAATCCCACCAAGCCGGCTCGATGAGGCAATCGTTGCGATATCAGGCTAACACCGCTGGGAACCGTGTCAAATGCTAATCAAATATCTATGGGGCTGAGCGGGAACGACTTGCGTAAGAACCGGCCCTTCCTCCGTGGGCGGCGGGCAGGCTGAATCAGTGGGAATTATTTACTTTTTACACGGCATTAAAATTCATAATTTTAACTCCGTGCCGGCCAGAAAGAACATCAGGGCTTCTGCCACGCCGTGGCCCTCGCACAGCGAGCTGACGCGGCCCTGTTGGGCGCGGACGGCGGCCTTGACTGGCGGGATGGCGTTGTGCGGGGAGGCCAACCAATGGGCGAAGTCGCGGGACAGCATCGGCAGATCATTAAGATGATCGCCGGCGGCAAACACCTCCGCCGGTCCGAAGCCCAGCCGCCGGGTCAGTTCCGCCAGCGCGGTGCCTTTGTTGTAGGCGGCGTGACTGAACCGCGCATAAACGTCGTTGCACATGAGCGCCAGATCCGGCACGCCGGCGCAATACTCGGCCAGATACCGGTGGATGACCTCGGCGTCCCTGGGATCGCCGGCGATCAGGCAGAACGGGGAATACGGATCCTCGTAAATGGTGGCGCGGAAGCGGTCGTGAATCCAGCGGGTCAGGCGCGGCACGTCGGGCAGCACCCGCGCGAACAAGGCGTCGTGCGCCCGTTGACACTGTTCATTCCACGGCTCAAGCCCGACGAACCCCTCGCCGTCGCGGGCGTGCATTTCCCGCTCGACCAGAACGAGGTAATCCGGCCGCGCCGACACGCGCGCCTTCGTCAGCGCCTCCCGGAGGCTGGTCATGTCGCGGCCGGTGTTGATGACCCATTTGGCGCCGCGCGCCTGCAAACGGGCGATGAGGCTCAGGAGTTTTTCAGAAATGGGCGGCTGCTCGAACTCGGCGAAGATCGTGCCGTCGAAGTCTGTGGAAATCAATTTGATGGGCAGGCTCATGGCGGGCGCGTCGTGTTCCGGGTTGTTGGTTGCGTTCATGGCAGAACCGCGTCATCCTAGCTGAAGCCGCACCGCCGGCGCAACACCATGACTTTGCAGGAGCAATACGACGACGCCATGTTCGACTTCAGCACGGGCGATTACGACCGCGCGATCGCCAAGCTCCAGGCCGTGCTGGCGCAGGACGCCGCGCACTTCGACGCCCAACTCGCGGTGGGCATGGCGTTTTATCGCAAAGGCGACTACCCCACCGCCGTTGCCGAGGGGCGCAAAGCCGAAAAGCTCCGGCCAGGCGAACAGCTCGTGCATACCAATTTATCGCTGTTTTACATGAAGGCCGGCGACAAGGGCCTGGCCGAGCATCACGGCATGCGGGCGCGCGTCGCCTCCTGGAAGTCGGACAAAACACCGCCCGGCACCGCGCCGAAAACTGATCCGGACTTGGAGTTGGCCAAGCCCGTGCCGCCAACGCCCGAAAAATTTCCCGACATGCCATGGAAGAAGAAAGTTGAGAGTTGAAATTATGAAGAGCGCCTATGAACTCGCGATGGAACGGCTGAACAAAAGTTCGCCGACCGTCAAACTGACCGCCGCGACCAAGAAACAACTGGCGGAACTGGATTCCAAATTCGCCGCCAAAATCGCCGAGCGTGAAATCGCCTTGAATGACGAGATCCGCAACGCCGAACACGCGGGCGAAAGCGAAAAGGCCGACCAACTGCGCCAGCAACTCGTGGTGGACCGCAAAAAAATCCAGTCTGAGTTGGAAGACAAGAAAGCAAGCGTCCGGCGGGGTGGGGCGTAGTCAAATTTTCTTCAGGCCGCGCTCAAGCAGTTCGAAATGGTAGAGCGCCACGGCGACAAGGGAGTGGCGGATTTTTCCATCCGCGACGAGCTGGGGCAGCTCCGCCACGGGCACAAGGCGGGTGACGAGATCCTCGGCATGGTCGAGTTCCAGCGGATGCGTGCAGCGGCAGTTCTCCACCAGCACCGTGAAGCAGGTGTTGCTCTGGATGGCCGGATTGGGAAACACCCGGCCGATGACGCGGGCCTTTTCACCCTCATAACCCGTCTCCTCTCGCAATTCGCGCTGGCCCGCGGCCTCGGGCGAAAGGTCGTGCGCGTCCATCATTCCCCCGGGAATTTCCAACTCGATGGTGTCCGAGCCGTGGCGGAACTGCTCCACCAGCACGCACTGCCGCTCCGGCGTGAGGGCGATGACGTTGACCCAGTTGACGGAATCGAGCACGAAAAAATCGTGTTCGCGCTGGGTGCGCGGCGAGACTTTCTTGTCGGAGCGGATCGTGAAAATCCGGAAGTCGCCCAGCCGCTGCGAACTGATTTTTTTCCAAGGTTTGATCATGGTCGAACGCCGCCCGGAGCCGCCCAGCCCTGGCTCATCAATTTCAGCAAATGCGCCAGCGCGTCCTCGTAACTGCGGTTTTTTTCCAGGGCCAGTTGCCGGGCGCGCTTGTCGAGTTGCGCGGCCATCGCGGCGGAGTTGGCCGGCGGACAGCCGAGCGTGACGAGCAGGCTGGCGATTTCAGAAATTTCCACGGATGTTTGTTACCGCTGATGATCACCCAATAGAATCCAGGAAACCGGACGCGGCTCGCACTGCTGCTTCCATCCGCGATCACCTGCGGCCACAACTCACTTCGCCGGTGCCGGCACGATCGTGATGCTTTCCACTGCCATGCGCTTGACCGGCCGGTCGCCCGGGTGCGTGGCCGTGGTGGCGATTTTTTCCAGCACGGCGTCGCCCGCGATCAGCTTGCCAAACGCGGTGTATTGCTTGTCCAAAAAGCGCGGGTCGCCGTGGCAGATGAAAAACTGGCTGCCGGCCGAGTTGGGATCGTTCGAACGCGCCATCGAAAGCACGCCGCGGACGTGGGGCCGGTCGTTGAACTCGGCCTTGATCTGGTGGCCCGGCCCGCCGGTGCCCCAGCTTCGTTCCTTGCTCGGATCCTTCGTCAGCGGATCGCCGCCCTGGATCATGAAGCCCTTGATGACGCGGTGAAAACAGGTGCCGTCGTAAAAGCCTTTTTTGGCCAGCGACTTGAAATTCTCGACGTGACCCGGCGCCACGTCGGGCCAGAATTCCAGGGTCATGTCGCCTTCGCTGGTTTTGATGATGGCATGTTCGCTCATAATTTTTCGCGCAGAGGGTTGGTTATTTGATGGAATCGGCGGGGACAATCTTGATGCTTTCGATGCCCATCCGTTTGTCGGGCCGGTCGGGCGGATGCGTGGCCGTGGTGGCAATCTTCTCCAGCACGTCGTCGCCTTTAATCAGTTTGCCAAACGTGGTGTATTGATGGTCCAGGAAGGTCGGGCTGCCGTGGCAGATGAAAAACTGGCTGCCTGCGGAATTGGGATCGTTCGAGCGCGCCATCGAAAGCACGCCTCGCGTATGTGAGCGGTCGTTGAACTCGGCTTGGATTTTGTAGCCTGGATCGCCGGTGCCCCACATCGCTTCCTTGCTGGCATCCTTGGTCAGCGGATCGCCACCCTGGATCATGAAGCCCTTGATGACGCGGTGAAAACAGGTGCCGTCGTAAAAGCCTTTCTTGGCCAGCGTCTTGAAATTCTCCACCGTCTTCGGCGCCACCTCGGGCCAAAACTCGACGACCATTTCGCCCTCGGTGGTTTTGATTACGGCGACTTCCTTGGCGGGGGCTTTCACCTCCGGTTTGGCGGCGGCGTTGGTGTCTCCGGCGCGCGCGGTGGCGAGGCCAAGAGCCAGGCTGAACGCGCTGATTAAAATCAGTTGTTTCATAGGCCGCAGAATTTTCCACGAGCCGCGCCCGATGTCACGTCCAGAATTGAGGTTTTTCAGGGGCGGATTCGGCCCCCATCCCCGCCGGGGCTTAGCCTGATTTTGCGAAGCGGTGTAACTTATTCCACCTGCCGGCGTCTCAAGAGGAACGGGTGCCCGCGGAAGTTCGCGGGAACGACACCTGGAAACATAAACAAATCAATTACCATGAAAACACTCAAAACCAGTTTGGCGGCCCTGTTTGCAGCCGTCAGTTTGACCGCCGTGACTCCGGCCACCCAGGCGCAGGAAACCAACCCCACCCCGCCGCCGCCCCGGGCCGGCGGCCCCCGCGGCGCGATGAGCGTGGAGGACCGGCTTGCCCGCCTTACCGAAACCCTCAAGCTGACTGACGAACAAAAACCGAAGGTCAAAGCCGTGCTCGAAGTCCAAAGCAAGGCGATGCAGGAAGCCCGCGGTCTTTCCCCCGAGGACCGCCGCGCGAAAATGCAGACTGTCCGCGAGGAAATGACCAAGAAAATGAAGGAAATCCTCACGCCGGATCAGTTCACGAAATTTGAGGCCATGCCGCAAGGTCCGCGCGGCCGCCGCGGTGGACAAGGCGGCGGCACCAACGCCCCGGCCGGCGGCGCCTGAGCCAAGCTCCCAATATCGAAAACGCGAAGGACGGCTCCGGCCGTCCTTCGTTTTTTATCAAGGCGGTTTCCGCCCGAATTTGGGTGAAAGCAGCGGTCCAATACCGCGTGATGAAGTCCGCACGGAGCCAGTTTAGCCGCCGGCCGAAGCCTTGAGTTCAGCGATTTGTTTTTCCAGTTCCCGCATGCGGCGGATTACGTCGGGCAGTTGCTGCAAGCCAATCCATTGCCGCTTGGTCTGTTTGTCCGGTGCGGCGGGAATGCCGAGCACCATGGTTTTTTCGGGGACGTCGCGCATGACGCCTGACTTCGCGCCGACGGTGGCCTGATTGCCCAGTTTCAAATGCCCGGCGATGCCCGACTGTGAGGCGATCACGCAATAATCCCCCAAGCGTGTGCTGCCGGCGAAACCCACCTGGCCCATGACCAGGCAATGCTGGCCCATGACCACGTTGTGGGCGACGTGCACCAAGTTGTCTATCTTGGTGCCCGCGCCGATGACGGTGGCACCGAGCGTGCCCCGGTCAAGCGCCGCGTTGGCCCCGATTTCCACGTCGTCATGAATGATCACGTTGCCGACCTGCAGCATCTTGCGGTGGCGGCCTTCGTCGAACACGTAGCCGTAGCCGTCCGATCCGATGACCGTGCCGGCATGGATGCTGACGCGGTTTCCGACCTGGCATTTCGGATAAATGACGACGTTCGGGAACAGGCACACATCCTCGCCGATCTGACAATCGCGGCCGAGGTGGTTGCCGCCGAGCAACTCGGAGCGCGCGCCGATCCGCACCCGTGCTCCGATCACGCAGTTCGGCCCGACATGCGCTGTCGGATCAATCTGTGCGGAGGCGGCGACGGTCGCGCTGGGATGGATGCCGGACGCCTGCTGGTCGGGCGGAAAAAAAAGCGGCAGCACCCGCGCCATGGCCACCCGCGGATTCGCCACGCGGATGAGGACTTTTTTTGAGGAAGTGATTCCGCCCGCGACGAGGATGGCGGAGGCCGGGCTTAACTCGGCGGCGGCGAAGTAGGTTTCGTTTTCGGCGAAGGTCAGATCGCCGGGTCGGGCACAGTCGGTGGGCGCGATGCCGGTTAACTCGACTGCGCCGTCACCGAGCACTTCGCCCCGGACCTGATCGGCAACTTGTGCGGCGGTGATAGGCATGAAGTGGTGGGCCGCTGGAGATTCAGCCACTCTTGCGTTCCGCAAGCGAGTTGAGCTTTTGCGGCGCCGGCGGGCTGGCTTGGACAAAGGCGGGCTGGAGCTGCCGCAGTCCAACCATCTGCTGCAACTCGACGTCCCAGACCTTCAACCGCAGGCAGCGAAAAATCTCGCGCGGATGCAGCGAGGTGGTCTTGGGCTTTTGCAGTTCGGGAATCGCGTTCAACACTTCGGGCAGGCGGTAAAACGGAATGCGCGCGTTCAAGTGGTGGATGTGGTGGTAGCCGATGTTGGCGGTGAACCAGGCCCAGAGCGGACCGGTTTTCAAGTAACTGGAGGATTCCAGCGCCGCCTTGTCGTACGTCCAGCCGGCATTGTCGTTGAAGGTGACACCGGGGAAATTGTGCTGCGCGTAAAACAAATAGGTGCCGATCGCGTGCGCGATGAAATGCGGAATGAGTTGGGTCAGGATCAGCGCCGACCAGCCGCCGAACCAAACCAGTGTCACCGAAATGGCGAAATGGACCACGAACGCTATCAGGCAGTCGTAGTGTTCCTTGGGATCGTTGTAGAATGGATAGAGGCACATCCCGTGCAGAAAGGCAAACACATAGCCAAAGAGAATGGTGAGCGGATGCCGCATGAACAGGTATTTGAAGCGTTTCCCCGCCGAGGACTTGGCGAAGTTGGCACGGGTCATGATGGGGAACGAGCCGATGTGCGAGCCGCGCAGTTTTGAGTTGTGGTTGTGGTGATGGTTGTGCGAACTGCGCCAGATGCTGCTGGGGCTGAGGGACAGAATACCGAATACTCTCATCAGGCCTTCGGCCAGCCGGGAATGCGGCAGAATGGCCTCATGCTGTTGATCGTGGTAGATGACGAAGAAACGGAGAATCAGCAGGCCGGATAAAACGCTGCACGCCAGCCGGGCCGCGAGCGGAAAATGCAAAAGCGTGCCCGCGAGGCAACCCGCCAATAGAAAGGCCGTGGACAATACATGCCACCAACTCCGCGCCGTGAAATCCGCAGCATACGGTTTGGTCGCCAAAATGAGCTCTTTGCCGGTTCTCATGCGCGCTTGAACTGATGCCATGCTCTGCCACGCTTCGTGTTTTGTCCATATTTTTTTGGCGGCGAGGCTGGGCAATCTGTGAAAAAACTGCGGTCAACATCAGTTTGATCCCGAGCTTTCAAAATTTACTGCCAACGTCACGCAAAGCCCAAGAAAGCAACTGCCGGGCTAAAGGAATTTCTCGAGCGAAGGCATCGGTCCCGATGCCCGGACTTTTCCTCCATCGGGGAAGCCGGGAGAGGCCGACATTTCAATCCGCGCACCTCTGCCTGGCATTTGTCTGTTTTGGTGAAGCATCCACAAGAATCACCACCTTGGGCGATCAATGAAATCTGGCCAAGGGATTTTTGCTTTGCTACTGTGCAGACGGTTATGAATTTCCTCGCCAACACATGGGTGGGCACATGGCTGGAAGGCTTGGGGCGGATCACGCTGCTGGCCCGGGAAGCGGTGGGGTCGTTTTTTCGCCTCCGTTTCGCCTGGCGCGATCTGCTCTACCAGGTTTATTTCATGGGCGTGAAATCGCAGTCGGTGGTGCTGATCACCGGCGCGTTTACCGGCATGGTGCTGGGGGTGCAAACCTATTTGCAGTTTCACCGCGTGAAGATGGACACCGCCACGCTTGCGGTGGTGAGCGTTTCGATGTGCAGCGAGCTGGGCCCGGTGCTGACCGGCCTGATGGTCGCCGGGCGCGTCGGCGCATCCATCGCTGCGGAACTGGGCACGATGCGCGTGACGGAGCAGATTGACGCGCTGCGAACCCTGGCGACACATCCGGTGGATTACCTCGTGGTGCCGCGGCTGGTGGCGGGTTTCCTCGCGCTGCCGCTCCTGACCGCCGAGGCCATCGGCATCGGCATCGGCGCCTCGTATCTCGTCAGCGTCCACCATTTCGACATTGACCCGACGTTTCTTTGGAACAACGCGCTCCGCCACACCGACCGTTCGGATGTGACCATCGGCATCGTCAAGGCGTTTGTGTATGGCGGCCTGGTGGCGCTGATCGGCTGTTACAAGGGCATGAATTGCGGCGAGGGCGCGGTGGGGGTGGGCCGGGCGACGACTGAATCCGTGGTTTATTCCTCGATCGCCATTCTCATCACGAACTTTTTCCTCACCCTTTCGCTCGGCACGATTTTGCACGCACTATGATCGAGGTCCGTGATCTGAAAAAATATTTTGGCGCGCAGCCGATTCTCGACGGCGTCAGTTTCCGGATCGAGACGGGCGAGTCGGTGGTGATCATCGGGCGCAGCGGCGGGGGCAAGAGCGTGCTGCTCAAGCACCTCATCGGCCTGCTGCAGCCGGACGCGGGCGACGTGTTCGTGGACGGCGAAAACATCGTGCCAATGAACGAGCGCCAGTTGCTCCGCGTGCGCAGCAAGTTTGGCATGTTGTTTCAGAGCGCGGCGCTGTTTGATTCCTTGACGGTCGCGGAAAACGTCGGCTTCGCCTTCCGGCACAACCAGCAGCTTCCCGAAACGGAGATCCGCCGCAAGGTGGCCAACGCGCTGACGATGGTGGATTTGCCCGGGATCGAAAACAAACGCCCGTCGGAGCTTTCCGGCGGCATGCGAAAACGGGTCGGCCTCGCCCGCGCCATCGTTTATGAGCCACAGTTCATCCTGTACGACGAGCCGACGACCGGGCTGGACCCGATCGCCTCGGACAGCATTGACCAGTTGATTTTGAAGGTGCGCGACCACCTGAACGTGACTACCGTGGTGGTGACGCACGACATGCGCAGCGCGCGGCGTGTCGGCCAGCGGATCCTGATGCTTCACGGAAAGAAAATTTACGCGGCGGGCACGCCCGACGAAATCTTCCACTCGGAAGACCCGGTGGTGCGGAATTTTGTCGAGGGCGTGGCCGATCCCAAAGAACTGCTCATTTGACCATGGAAAAAAAACGGCTGGAAACCAAAGTCGGCCTGTTCGTGCTCCTCGGCGTGGTGCTGGTGGCCGTGCTGATGATCCAGTTCAGCAAGGGCACATCCGTCTTCCGCGGCACTTATCAACTGATGATGCACTCGCGCAACGTCGGGGATCTCAAACCGCGCGCCTCCATCCTCATGTCCGGCGTCCAGATCGGCAGTGTTTCCGCCATCGAACTCGCGCCCGACGGACGCAGTGTCACGATTCACCTCAGAATTTACAAAGACTACCTGATTCACGACAACGCCCGTTTTGTCATCGAGTCCTCCGGCTTTCTCGGCGACAAATACGTCGCCATCGTGCCCAATGAGAACCAGGACGGCATCCCCGTCCTGACCAACGGCGCGCCCGTGGATTGCGAGGAGCCGTTCAACCTGCAGGAAGTCGCCCGCTCCGCCGCCGGCTTCATCCAGCGCCTGGATACCACCGCCAAAAAACTCGATGACGCGGTGGTGGACGTGCGGCGCTACGCGCTCAATGAACAAACCCTCACCAACCTGGCGATCACGATCGCCGACTTGCGCGCCACCTCCGAACGCGCCATCAGCACGGTCGGCGACCTGGACGCGCTGATCGCCACCAACGGGCCCACGCTCTCGCACTCGGTGAGCAATTTTTGCGCGTTCTCCGACGAGATCAAGCAGTTCGGCAATTCCCTCGGCGGCGTGCTGGAAACCAACGCGCCTGGCGTTGCCGCCTCCGTGAAAAACTTCGAAGATTCCACCGCGATACTGAAGTCCATCCTCGCCGACGTGCAGGCGGGCAAGGGCTTGGCCGGCACTGTGATTTACAACGAGCAACTGGCGACCAATGTGGCGCAGATCGTCCAGAACCTTTCCATCACCACCAGCAATCTCAACCGCGTCGGCTTGTGGGGAATCCTCTGGTCCCGCAAGCCGCTGAACCCTCCGGCAGCGCCGGTCCTCGTGTCGCCGAAGGCTTCGACACCTCACTGATATGGCGCTCTGGGCGATCCGCATTTTATTTTTGGGCCTCTGCACCGCCGCCGGCTACGCGGTGAGCCAGGTGCGCCCGGAGCTGGTCGCCCAGAGCTGGGCCGGCCTGCTCATCGGCTTCGGTTTCGGCTGGCTGCTGATTGCGATCGACGAAATGCTCAAGGGCTTCTCGCTCCGCGCCTTCTCCGCCACCACGTTCGGACTGGTGCTTGGCCTGGTCGTCGCACTGCTGATTGACGCCTCCGGGCTGTTTCAAAACGCCGACCCGGCGACCCGCTGGCTGATCCGGCTCGGCCTCTTTCTGGCCTTCGGCTACATCGGCATCGTCCTGGCGATGCGCAGCAACAAGGAGGATTTCTCGCTCATCATCCCGTATGTCCGCTTCGCCCCGCAAAACAAACCGGAAAATCCCCTCCTGCTCGACACCAGCGTCATCATTGACGGGCGCATCGCGGATTTGATCGAAGGCAATTTCCTCGAAGGCCTGATCGTGGTGCCGCGTTTCGTGCTCAAGGAACTGCAAGCCGTGGCCGACTCGCACGATCCGCTCAAGCGCGCCCGCGGCCGCCGCGGCTTGGAGATGCTCAACCGCATCCAGCGCAACACCCGTAATGAGGTGAAGATTCACGAAGGGGATTTTCCGGAGGAAAAGGAAGTGGACACCAAGTTGGTGCATCTCGCGCGCAATCTCGGCGCGAAACTTTTCACCAACGATTACAATCTTGGCAAAATCGCCGAACTCCAGAACGTGAAATACGTCACCCTGCACGAACTGGCCAAGAGCCTGCGCACGGTCATTCTGCCCGGCGAAGTGATCAATCTGCACCTCGTGCGGGAAGGCCGCGACAAAGGCCAGGCCGTGGGCTATCTTCCCGATGGCACCATGGTCGTCGTCAACAATGCGAAACCTTTCATTGGGCAGTCGCTGGACGTGCAGATTCAAAGCAACGTCCAGACGGGAGCGGGAGTGATTGTCTTTGCCGAACTTCGCCAACCCGCGCCGCCGTGAAAACTCCCGCCTCCAGTTTCCCGGCTCTGGCGAAGCGCCGATCAGGCAACGTGCGTTCGGCGAAGGATTTATTGAACCAGGGATTCCTTATATGAACCTTGTCACGGTTTTCACCTCGTTCAGCCCCGCCGAAGCGCAACTCATGCGCTCTCGGCTCGAAGCCGCCGGGTTTCAGGCCTTCGTCAAAAACGAACTCTCCGCTTTGAGCATGGATGGCTACGCCATGGCCGTGGGCGGCGTGCAAGTGCAGGTGCCCGAGGACGCGGCGGCCGACGCCCAGGAACTGCTCGCAGCCGGCGATGCGCCCACCGCCGACCCGCCGGCCTCCGATTCCCCGGAAAAACCAGCTGCGAGCTGATCTCGTTTTCCGGATCCTCCTGGCCAAAGGCAGGAGGGACCGGAATCAGCCCGTTCCACTTTCCGCGGTTAGTTGCTTCGTGGGATCGGGCGGATTTTGATGTTGCGGAATGAAACCTGTCCGTGATCGCCTTGCAGGGCTATGTAGCCAGAGTCGGATTTTGCGAAATGGGGCATCTTCCCGAACTTGCTTTTGGCCACCCGCTGATTGAAGTCCTCGCTGCCCAGCACGTAATCAAAGTATTTCACGCCGTTGATGTCGTGCTCGCATTTTTCCGGGGAGACGAGCAGCCGGACGTGGTTCCATTCGCCGACCGGTTTGGTGGCATCGAGCGTCTGGCCGGTCTTGGGATCGAGCGGCGGTTGGTAAAGCGCGTAAAGCCAGCCGCAGCGAATCTTGTCCGCGGCCGCCACATTGTCCTCGAGCTGAAATTCCGGCCCGGTCGCCCAGACGGCGCCGCCTTCGTCGGTCACGTGAAACATGATGCCGCTGTTGCCGGCCACGGAAATGTTGTAATCCAATTCCAATTCGAACCAGTCGAACCGGTCGGTGGTGACGATGTCGCCGGCGTTATGCGGGTCCGCGCAGACCAGCGCGCCGTCCTTGACCTGCCAGCCGGGCCGGACCCCTGCGTTTTTGAAATTGTGCCAGCCGTTGAAATCCTTGCCGTCGAACAGCAGTTTCCAGCCGGCGGCCTGCTCGGCGGCGGTCAGCGTGTTGGGGGTGGCGTTATCGGCGGCAATCAACTGCGCGGCCGCCGCGGTCAGGAGCAATGCAGTCAGGCAGGTTTTTTTCATAAAGTCTGCGGTTTGAGGCATGGTTTTCGGGAGGGATTCATTTTGCAAGCGGCAGCGGCAGCATCGTCAGCGGATCGCGCAGCGGCAGTTCGGTGAATTTCCCACCGGCCAGATCCGCGAGTTTCGCCGGATGATTCGGATGGCCCAGCAGCACGTCGTCCTTGTTGCCCACGCAGAGGATGACGAGTTTGTCCGGCGTCAGAAATTTTTTCGCCACGCGGAGCACGTCGTCCTTGGTCACGGCGGCAAGCCGGGCGCGGTAATTTTTCCAATAACCGGGATCGGTCGCGTAGCGGCCGGTGAACTCGTCCTGCGCGAACAGCGCGGCGACCTGGCCCTTGGTGGCGAACGCGCGCGGGAAGCGGTCAATGAAGCCGCGCTTGGAGGTGTTCAGTTCCTGATCGCTCACCGGCTCCGCCGTGATGCGCCGGATTTCCTCCAGCGCGAGCGACGCGGCGTAAGCCACCGTGCGCGATTTGGACTGGAAGCCGACGCCGAAGGTGAGCGGAAAATACGTGCCGCCTTGAAACGAGGAATGTGCGTCGTAGGCCAGCCCTTCCTCGGTGCGGACGCGGTTCATGATGCGCGACGTGAAGCCGCCGCCGCCGAGAATGTCGTTCATCACCACCACGGCGAAGTAATCCGGATTGTCGCGTTTGATGCCCGGCAACATCATGGAGACGCGGCCCTGGTTGACCTCGGGTTTGTTGACGAGATAAACGCCCGGCGCGGCGAAGGTGGTGTTCGTCGGCACGGCCACCGCCGGTTTCCCGGCAAACGGCCAGTTTGCAAACAAGCTGTCCAGCTTGCGGAGCATCTCGTCGCGGTCGAAATCGCCGCTCACGGCGACGACGAAATTGGACGGGTAAAACCAGGCCTGATGAAACGCCGCGAGGTCGGCCGGCGTGATGGATTTGACCGAGGCCTCGGTCGCGTAGCGGTTGTCCCAAAATTTTTCGCCGTACGCCAGGAAGCCGGCTTCGCGCCCTTCGATGCCGGACGATTCGTCGTTGCGCTGCTGCATCTCCTGGAGCACCTGCTGTTTGCGGAGCGCGATTTTGTCCTCCTGAAAACGCGGCGCGCTCAGCACCTCGCGCAAAATGCCCAGGCCCTCGTCCAAATCCTTCGAGAGCAAATTCAAGCTGACGCTGCCCTGCGTGCCGTTGACGCCGGAGCCGAGTTCGGCCGCGAGAAACGCCAGCCGTTCCTCGAGCGCGTCGGCGGTTTTGGTGGCCGTGCCGCTGCGCGCGAGCAGGTAGCCGGTGAGGTCCGCCAGACCTTCCTTGCCGGCGGGATCGAGATATTCGCCGGTGCGGACGTAGATCGCGATGTTCACGAGCGGCAGCTCGCGGTCGGGCACGACGTAGGCCACCGGCCCGGTCGGCAGCGCGACGCGGTACTGCGCCTGCGCGGGCGGCTCGTAATTCAACGGCGGAAAGGACAGTTTTTCCGGTCGGTCGGGGATGGCATTTGCCTGTGCGTCGGCATTGATGGAAACGGAAATCAAACCAACGGCAATCGATATGCTTAAAAGATAATTTCGCATGGAGATTTAATTTTTCTGCAAATCGGGTACTGCTTCCAAAACTTCGATAGTAGAACACGTTAACTTCAATTCAAACTCAGTGCTCGAATCCATGCTGACTTTCCAACCCGGCTTCTTTGAGCCCTCGAGGATTGTAGATTCAATCTTCATTCCGGCTATGATAACGCCGGCGTAACTAGCCCTGATTTCAAGTTGTTCGTATTCGGCAAAACGGAGCTTGGTTCGGGTATGTTTTTCGAGAACAAAAAAACCTTTATTATCGAGGCGATTGGTCATTTCAAAAATACGACAAACCATTTCAAAACTCCTCAATTTCGAATTTGGCTCGAAACAAATGAAATCTACATAGCCATCGTGAAAAGAAGGCCACCTACCAAAAATGGAAGTTAGTTTTTCGCTTCCAATGATTTGCTCTACAGGACAGCTCATTCTTTAACGGCATCCTCCTTCGCCTTCGCGCCCGGCTTGCGTGTGTAAATCGCCACGGTGCGGCCTTCCTTGGAAAGGAATTGATTGGCGACACGCCGCACGTCGGCCGCCGTCACGGCCTGGATTCTCGGACCGGCCTCGTTGATCTCGCGCCAGTCACCCTCGCCGTCGTTGTGGATGAGGTGCATCAAAATCGGATAGTTGGCCGAGAGCCGGCGATATTCGGCGGCAGCGAAATTATTTTTTACCTTCTGCAATTCCTCGGCGGGCACCTCCTCGCGCTTCAGTTTTTCGAGGTTGTCGTAAATGCCCTGCTCGACCTCCTCCGGTTTGTGGCCCTCGCGCGCCTCGCCGCTGGCGTCGAAATAACCCTCCCATTTCTGCGAAACCTGGCCGGCCGAGGCCTCCGTGGCCACGGCGCTGCCCAGCACCAGGTTTTTGTACAGCCGCCCCGTCCGCGTGGACAGCACCTGGCCGAGGATTTCCAGCGCGTAGGAATCCTTGTGCCCGAACGGCACGGTGTGCCAGAGAATGTCCACCTGCGGATTCGTGTCGGCCTCGGCATACATGCGCTTCTCGGCGAGCTGCTTCGGCTCCAGCGTCTTCACGTCCGGCGCGACCTTGTCGCCGCGCGGAATGCGCTCGAAATATTTTTTGGCCAGCGCCTCGGCGGCGTCGGGCTGAAAATCGCCGACCAGGATGAGCGTAATGTTTTGCGGCGCGTAATACGTGGCATAAAACTCGTCGGCCTGCGCCTTGGAAATGGCCGGAATGTCCGACGGCCAGCCCACCGTGGGCCAACTGTAGGGCGAGGATTCCCAGAACATGGCGTTGAATTCCTCCTCGAACTTGCCCAGCGGCGTCGAGTCCGTCCGCATCCGGCGCTCCTCGAACACCACGTCGCGCTCGGCATAAAACTCGCGGAACACGCGGTTGGCGAGGCGGTCGGATTCCATCCACATCCAGAGTTCGATTTTGTTGGCCGGCACGTTTTCAAAATACGCGGTCATGTCCTCCGAGGTGAAGGCGTTCATGCCGGAGGCGCCGGCGCCGCTCAACAGGCGGTCAAATTCGTTTTTGACGATGACTTTGCGCTCGGCGTCCACCAGTTTTTTGAACTGGGCCTGCAACTCGCGGTAGCGCGGCGTCCAGTTTTCCGGCTTGAGCAGATCATCAATTTCTCCGTGGCGATAAAGTCCGCGCATGACGCGCTCCTCGGCCCGCATGTCGTCGCGGACGTGCTCCTGGTCATTCAGGATCTCCTGGTCCTTCTGGTAATCCGTGGTGCCGATCGTGCGCGTGCCCTTGAACATCATGTGCTCGAAGAGATGCGCGATGCCGGTCATGCCGGGTTTTTCGTTCGAACTGCCGACGTGGGCCACCCAGCCGCCGGCGATAGTCGGTTCGTCATGCCGCTCGACCAGCAGCAGTTTCATGCCGTTGGCGAGGGTTTTTTCGACCACGGGGACTTTTTGGGCGGAGGCGGGCGCGGCGAGCGCAAGCAGGAGACCAAACATCAGCGGGAGCCGCGCCTTGCGGCGAAAGAGACTTGTCATAACACGCGGAATAATTGTGCGGTTTGCCATTTTGGTGAGACCGAAACTAAGCGAAGTGCGTTCAACTGCCAATGGAAATGATTTATTGTCTTGAGTCGGGCGCGGCGGCTTGCGATGAACGGGCGTTGGATTTTCCGAACACATGATCAAATTTCTCGCGCAGCACATCAAATGGATCATCGTTGGTGTTGGCCTGCTGGTTTTCGGGTTGGCGCAGACGGACTGGCTGACGAGTTCCGATTGGTGGCAGCGGACGGAAGCGCTGCGGATTGACAAGCGTTACCGGACCCGGGGCACCAAACCGCCGCATCCCGACATCAAACTCGTCGGCATCCAGGGCAGCAGCATGAGCCTGGACGCGCTCGCGCCGGAGGAGATTGCGGCGTCCGAAACACTGCAGCGGATGAAAGAACCGTGGCCGTGGGACCGCAGCGTTTATGCGGCGGTGCTGGAAAAACTGATGCAGGCCGGCGCCAAGGTGGTGGTCTTCGATTTTGTTTTCGCCGGCGGGACGGCCGGCGACGAGGTTTTTGCGCGCGCGCTGCAGAAGTACCAGGACCGCGTCGTCATCGGCTCCATGTTCCGGCAGGAATCCGGCGAGCAGACGGAAAAATACATTCCGCCGAATGCGCGGCTGCTCCTTCCCGGCACGGAAAGCATCGTGGGGCTGGTCAATTTGTGGCCGGAACCGGACGGCGTGGTCCGCAGCGCGATCTACCGGACCTCGGTGGCCCGCGAGTTTGAGCGGGTGTTCAAAAGGGACGTGCTGACCAACGCTCCCGACGATCTGGCCCACCTCACCCTCCGCGCCGTGGAAAAATTCGGCGGCCCCGCGGCCGCGCCCCATGAACTGACGTACGTGGATTTTCAGGGGCCGCGCGAAACCTACCCGATGCTGCCGATCGAGCAGATGTTCGTGGACAAGCTGTGGCAGTCGCCGGCATTTCGCGGCGGGTTGGTGTTCAGCAACAAGATCGTGGTCGTCGGCCCCTTCGCGGAAATTTTCCATGACACGCATGACACGCCGTTCGGCAGCACGCCGGGACCGGAGGTGCAGGCACAACTGATCGGTGCGCTGTTGCGCCAGTCGTTCATCTTTCCTTCGTCCTGGGCGGCGGACCTCATTTTGGAGGCGTTCATGGCCGCGTTTGCGCTGGGAGTCTGCCTGTTCATCGGCAATGCGCTCCTCAAAGTGCTGCTGCTCGTGCTGGCAACGCTGATTGTTTTTGCGAGCGCCCAGTTTTTTTTCTCGCAAGAAAACGTGATGATGAGCATGACGCCGCCGCTCTTCTGCCTGCTGGCCACCGGTTCGTTCGGCATCCTGGCCCAATATTCGATTGAGCAGTTCGAGCGCCGGCGCACGCGGAATTTGCTGGAGCGTTACGTTTCCAAAAACGTCGCCAAGACCATTCTGGACGACACACGGTCATTTCTCGACTCGCTGCGCGGCCGCAAACAGCAAGTCGCCGTGTTGTTCAGCGACATCCGGGGATTCACCAGCATGACCGAGCGCGGCGATCCGGAAAAACTCGTCGCGCAGCTCAACGAGTATTTTTTGGAGATGGTCGGCGCGGTGTTGCAGGAGGGCGGCACGCTGCAAAAATTCATCGGCGACGCCATCATGGCCGCGTGGGGCGACACGCACACCGAGGGGTCGGCGGAGGACGCCCGCCGGGCGGTGCGCGCCGCCCTGGCGATGCGCGCCGCGCTCACCCGGCTCAACGAACACTGGCTGTCCCGGCCCGACCGGGCGAATCTCAGCATCGGCATCGGCATCAACCACGGCGAAATCATCGTCGGCAACATCGGCCATCCGCAGCGCATGGAATTCACCGTCCTGGGCGACGGCGTGAATCTGGCCTCGCGGCTGGAGAGCGCCACCAAGCAGTTTCACACCGACATCCTGATCGGGGAAACCGTCGAGGCGCTGACGCGCGAGCACTTCATTTATCGCCGTGTGGATTTACTGGCGGTAAAAGGCAAAACCAAGCCGGTGGAGGTGTTCGCGCTGGTCGGCGACCGTACGCAGCCCGCGCCGGGCTGGCTGGCCAAATATCACGAGGCGATCCAGCTTTATCGCGGACGCAACTTCGCCCAAGCCGGCGAGCTGTTTAAAACCGTCTCGGAGGAAATCGGCCGGCTGGATTTTCTTTGCGCCATGTACCGCGAACGCTGCCTGGAATTCCACGCCACGCCACCGCCGGCGGGTTGGAACGGGTCGTTCACCCTGACGGAAAAATAGCGTCCGGCCGCAGGCGTACGCAGAAAAACGGACGGAAAGGCTGGGTCCAAAACGGAGTATGCCGGGCCAGGAAAACATTGCCATGACTGCTGATTTTGCGTAACGTCCCGTGGTTCCTCGGCGAGCCAAATTAAACCGGCACTTATGAAAAATTTTGCGGTCCCTTTACTGCTGGCGGTGGTTCTGCTGCCGCTGGTCTCCAGCGGCGCACTGGATTTGAAGCAATCCACATTCACGCAAGTCATCAACGACGTGCAGATCATCTCCGGTGCCGACAAAACCGCCAAGGCTGCCGCGGTGGATGACCTCTTCAAGACACCGGATCTCGTGCGTACCGGGCCGGACTCGCGGGCCGAGCTGGTGGCGGCGGACCAGACGATTACCCGCGTCGGAGCGAACACGATTTTTTCCTTCGATCCGGCGAACCGCACGATTGATCTGCAAAAAGGCAGCCTGCTGTTCCATTCGCCCAAGGGCCGGGGCGGCGGCACGATTCAAACCGGTTCGGCCACGGCCTCGGTGTTGGGCACGACCATCGTGGTCGCGACGACGCCCAACGGCGGGTTCAAAGTCCTGGTGCTGGAGGGCACCGCCGAGATCAAGTTTCTGCATGGGCTGAAACAGCAGTTGAACGCTGGCCAGATGACGTTCCTCCTGCCTGGCGGCGGCATGTCGCCCATCATCGTGTTCCGCCTCGACGCCAACACCCAGGGCAGCCAGTTGATCAACGGTTTTAACCGCGCGCTGCCATCCTGGAACAAAATCGAGGATGAAATCAGCAAACAACTCCGCTTGCTGCGCAAAGGCAAGGCGGAGGACACGGGCCTGCTGGTCGGCAACCAGGCCAGCGCCACGCAGGTGCAGGCGCTCAACTCCGTCACCCTCCAAGATTACTTTCGCCGCCAGACCTCTTTCCAACCGGTCCTTCACGGCAACGGGTACCGCACGGTGGATGGTTTTGTCGTTTCAACCGCCCGGGTGAATGAGCCCGTGACGGATGCCCTGTTTCCGGCCTGGGCACTTTCGGTGGACGCGAGCATCACTAGCGCGACGCTCGACCCGCACCACACGTTCCGCAGCACCGGGCCGTTCAATGTCACCGCGCCGGACAACGCGGGCGCCGGGGCAGTGCTCTTGAGTTCCTCCTCCGGTTTTTTTGGCCGCGACATCGCCATCACCACGCACACGATTGATCTTTCGCCGTACGGCAGCCTGCCGTACTTCGATTTTCTGGCCGCGAAAAATTTGAGCATCGCCGGCTCGCTGAATTTCATTGGTGCCGCGCCCTCGCTCTACTTGACGCTGATTGCCGGCGGCCAGTTCCAGCTCGCGCCCGGCGCCACGCTTTCCGCCGACGCCTATAACTTTTATCTGGGCGGCGCCAGTCCGTTGCAGTTCACCGATGTGCAGATTCAGGCGCCCGTGGGCAACTTGCTGATGAAAGGCTCGTCAACTTTGACGCTCAGCGGCGTCACCGCCTCCGCCGGCCTGGACGTAAATCTGGCCTCCGACTCGACCGGCGTGGGCAACCAGCCCGCAATTTTCCTCGACCAAACCACCCTCAGCACAGGTGGAGCCGTGCGGGTTCACGCCGCAGGCGACGTGACCTTGAGCAGCAGCGCGCTGCGGTCCACCGGCCCCAACGCCCTCGTCTTGTTGTCGTCCGACAACTCGCTGTCGCTGAACGGCGGCTCGTTGTTGAGCGCCGGTTCCGGCAGCTCAATTTCCGGCGGGTTGCCGGCCAATCTGGTCCTGCTCAATGGCGGCGCGAATGTCGGCCTTGCGGGTACGAGCGTGACCGCCGACTCCATGAACGTCCAGGCCGGCGGCTCCATCACCTTGAATGGCGGCGCGGCCATCGCTGCCGCCACCGTGGTCCTGAATGCGGGCGACGGCATCCTGCTGGACAACGTGACCCTGGCGGGCAACTCGTCAGCGCCGAGTTCCCTGCATGTGACCGCAAAGAACACGCTCACCATCGGCAGCGCGGCACACTCGGTGGACCTGACCGCTTATGCCGCGCCGAACCTCACGGCGCATACCATCAACCTGATGAATACCGCATTTGGTGCCGGCAGCAATCCGGTGCTGACCAGTTTCAACGGGCTGCTGGCTCCCGATCCGAACAACAACCACGCCTCGATGCCCGGCTTCGTCAATTTCATCAGCGGCGTGACCTACGGCGGCGTGCTCGTCACCGGCGCAAATCAATCCACCTACGTCAACCCGGCCGGCGGCTCCGGGTTCCACCTCATGGGCGGCGCGCTCTGATTCCCTCCCGGCCGGCTTATAAGGTCAATTATTTCAACGCATGAAACTTCAAAAGACACTGGCGGTGTTGATTGCGCTCGGCGCCGGTTTGCCGGCGCTGGTGCGCGCGCAACCGACCGCGCCCATCCAGCAATTTGAACGGACCCAGCGCGAGCTGCCCTTGCGCCGGCCGGGCCTGCTCAACCTGAGCACCAACACCGAGGCGCCGGAACTGTACCCCGGCGAGAATACCGACGTTGGCCCCCAGCGCATCCTCCGGCTTAAGCCGCGCAAAACGTATTTTGAAATCATCGCCGACAGCCAGTTTTTTCACACCGACAACGCCCTGCTGTCGGACAAAACCAAAGCCGGCACCACGCTCTTCGTCAACACCGTCCAGGCCGCGCTCGCGCCGGAAGCCTACAAACTGGGTTCCGGCCAGTTCTCGCCCCAGCTTGGCTTCCGCAGCCAATGGTTTGATTACGGTCTGAGCGGACACGACGGTGGTTTGAGCCACCTCGATTTCAACGCGCAGACGGCCTTTATCAACGGCCGTCAGGAATGGGGCCTGTGGCAGCTCTTCGGTGGTTTGGATTTCACGCGACTGCTTGATCAGCACCACTACGCCGAAGGTTATCGGGAGTACGTGCCGGCCCTCGGGCTCCAGCGCTTCTTCCCCTTCGGGGACCGCCTGGTATTCGCGGCGGGCAGCCAGATCGGATATCATTTCACCGGCGTGCCGCCGCCGGCCGTGGCGCCGTTTTACCCGGTCAGTCTGCACGTCAACGATCGTTTCGACTGCGTGGTGAATCTTTCGCTGGCCTATGCGCTCCTGCCCCAACTGGTCGTGCAACCTTTCTATCGCTTCCAGTATTGCCGTTATCCGCAATTCTCCGACGGCTTCCACCCGGTCCATGCCCGCGAGGACCTGATCCACTCGGTCGGCGCGTCGCTGGCGTATTATTTCAAACGTTCCGTGGCCGTGCGCTTCTTCACCAGCTACGAAATTCAGGATTCGAGCTATCCCGGTTCCTTCGACTACCACAAGTTCGACGCCGGCGGCGGCGCGACGCTCGACGTCCGGTTTTAAGCGCACCGGGCAGGCCGGAGGGTGAGGCGGGCGGGCCACCTTTCTTTGCAACCAAACCTGCGCGAATTGTTTCGCTTAGAAGCGTTTCAAGCACCCGGCAGGGCCATCCGGAAATTGGCCAGCCACAACGGCGGCTGGAATGAATTTTATTCCTCGAACAACGCCTGGGCGAATTGCTTGGCGTCGAAGGGCTGCAAATCGTCGGGCTGCTCGCCGAGGCCGATGAATTTGATGGGCAGGCCGAGTTCCTTTTGAATCGCCACCACCATGCCGCCTTTGCTCGTGCCGTCCAGCTTGGTCACGATGAGGCCGGTGAGCGGCACGGCCTTGTGGAATTCGCGCGCCTGGTTGAGCGCATTCATGCCGGTGCTGCCGTCGAGCACCAGCAGGACTTCATGCGGCGCGCCGGCGAGCTGCTTGCCGATGACGCGGTGCAACTTCTGCAGTTCCTGCATCAAGTTGTGCTTGGTGTGCAGCCGGCCCGCCGTGTCAATGAAAAGGTAATCCGCCTTGCGCGCCTGTGCGGCGGTGACGGCGTCGTGCGCCACCGACGCCGCGTCCGCGCCGTAGCTGCCGGCGATGACTTCGACTTTGAGGCGCGCGCCCCAAAGTATGATTTGCTCAATCGCCGCCGCGCGAAAGGTGTCGCACGCGGCGAGCAGCACGGTTTTTTTCTGCGCCTGAAAATAATTGGCCAGTTTGGCGCTCGTGGTGGTCTTGCCGGTGCCGTTGACGCCGACGATGGAAACGACCGTCGGGCCGTGCGGCACTTTTTTGAGCTCGGGTTTGTTGCCGGTAAAACTTCTTTCGATTTCCGCGCGGGCGATGGCGAGGTAATCCAGTCCGGCGGTGCCTTGCGATTCGTAGGCCTGCTTCACCGCCGCGACGATCTGGGTGGTCATCGCCATGCCCAGATCGGCCCCGAGCAGGGCGTGCTCGATTTCCTCCAGCGAATCGGCGGTCAGCTTGGGCGAGCGGGTGACGATGCGCTTGAGTTCGTGCGTGAGCTTGGCGTGCGTCTTGGCGAGGCCGGCTTTGAATTTGGAAAATAAACCCATGTTGGAAATGCAGAATGAAAAACGAGGAATGAAGAATCAGCCCGGAGCCGGCGCGGTGACCCCGGCCACGCGCCGGGCCTGGGCCAGCTTCAGTTTTTCAACATGTTCGTAGGCGAGTTTGACGGTGCCGATGAGCGGTTTGCCTTTGCTCAGGCCGTGGCAGTCGGAGCCGCCGGTGATGAGCAGGTGAAATTTCGCAGCCACCTCAAGGTAACGTCGGCTCATGGCCGGAGTGTGCTTCGTGTGAAAACATTCAATGCCATCCAGTCCCGCGCGAACCAGGCCGGGAATGATGTCATCGGTGCGGTTCAGGCCGGGGTGGGCCATGACCGCAAGGCCGCCGGCCTGGTGGATGAGGTCCATTCCTTCCAGTGCGGACATTCGGGCCTTGGGCACCCAGGCGGGCCGGCTCTTTTTCAAGAAGCGTTCGAAGGCCTCGTCCAGATTCGCCACCAAGCCCGCCTGGGCCAGGGCGCGGGCGACGTGCGGCCGGCCGGGGGAGCGGCAGTTGGCCAGCGCAAACACGGCCTCGGCGCGGAGCGGCACGTTCAGGGCGTTGAGGCGCGCAACCATTTCGTGAATGCGCTGCTGGCGCACGGCCTGGAACTTGGCGATTTCCGCGAGGAGCTTCGCATTCTGCGTGTCCAGGAAGTAGCCGAGCAGATGCACCTCGTGGCCGTTCTGCTCGGCGGTCAATTCCGTGCCGGCGATGAATTCGATGCCGACCAACCCGCAGGCCCGCGCGGCGCGTTCGCAACCTTCGACCGTGTCATGGTCGGTCAGCGCAATGGCGGCCAGTTGGTTCTTGGCCGCCTGCGCCACGAGTTCCTCCGGCGAGTAAGTGCCGTCGGAAAAATTCGTGTGCAGATGGAGGTCGGCAAACATGGAAAATTAAAAATGGAAAATGGCCGGAACGGACGCGCTCCGGAGCCGTTGGATTTCGAGTTTTGATTTTTTCATGTCACGATCCGCGCCGGCCGCATCAGTTCGCCCTTGATCTTGTCCAGCAGGCCGTTGACGAACTTGCCGCTGTCCTGGGTGGAGAATTTTTTGGCGATGTCCACCGCCTCGTTGATGCTGACAATGGGCGGAATGTCCTCGCGGTGCAGCATTTCGAAAATGGCGAGCCGCAGGATGTTGCGGTCCACGGCGGCGATGCGGTGGAGATCCCAGTTTTTGGCGTGTTTCTGGATGATCGCGTCCGCCTCGGCGCGGTGTTCGAGCGCGCCGCGGATCAACGGCTCGGCAAACAGTCGCAGAGCGGTTTCGTCGGTCGTCGGCGGCGGCAGTTCGACCGGTTCATTCCACTTGGCCACGCCCTTCTCGTCGGCAATGGCCGCCGCGCGTTGTGACTGCCAGAATTGCGCCAGCGCCTCGTCCAGATTTTCCGGCGGATTCAGGTCGTGCTGAAACAAAAACTGCACGGCGCGTTCGCGCGCTTCACGTCGCTTGCCCATAGTCGCACATCCTGCCGGAAAAACACGCCCGGTGAAATCAAAATCTTCGCCGCCACGCACGCTTGAACTGGCCGGCCGGCTCCGGCATACTGCGGACGATGCCAGTTCCAACGGTGCCCAAACTCGCCAAGCTGCCCTTCTACATCGGCAATCTGCTGATGCTGGAGGCGGCGTTCATTCTCATTTTTCAAAGCCGCACGCCGCTGGAGTTTTGGGAGATTCTGGTCTGCGTCCTCTGCGTGGCCATCGGCACGGTGCTGGGCGTCTGGCCGTTTGTGCTCGAGTACCGCGCGGCCGCCAAACTGGCCGAAGCCGAAGGCATCGCCGCGGCCGTGGCGCAACTGCAAAGCCTCGAACCGCTCGCCGCGCAAATCACGCACGCCACCAGCCAATGGCAAAACGCGCAGGCCGCCGCCGACAAAACCGCCGCCGCCGCGCAAACCATCGCCGAGCGCATTGCGGCGGAGGTGAAGGATTTCAACCGCTTTGTCCAACACGCCAACGATACCGAGAAAGCCGCCCTGCGTCTCGAAGTGGACAAACTGCACCGCGCCGAGGGCGACTGGTTGCAGGTCGCCGTCCGGATGCTCGACCACACCTTTGCGTTCCACCGCGGTGCCGAGCAATCGGGCAGCCCGGCTTTGGTCGAGAACGTCAGCCGGTTCCAGAACGCCTGCCGCGACGCCGCCCGGCGGGTCGGACTCGCGCCCTTTGCCGCCGCCGCGGACGAGCCGTTTGACGCGACGCGGCACCAGCTCGCGGACGGCGTGGTCGCGCCTGGCACGGATGCAGTGGTGGGAGAAACGCTGGCGGCCGGTTACACCTACCAAGGCCAGTTGATCCGGCCCGCCGTGGTGCGCCTGCGGAATGGCAAATTAAATTCCGACTCTGCGCCCGCCGCCACCGCGCCGGAGTTGGCCTCCGGCCAAGGCGATTTGCCGCTGGATTCTTCGGCACCGGCTCTGCTCAATCCAAGGTGAGCGGCACCGAGGTGCGCGCAGCCAGGAAATGCAGGGCCGCTTCGGTCACGGGACGGCGGTAAATCCGTGCGAGCGCCCGGGCATACAACCGCAACTGCGGTTCGTATCCTTTGACTTTAGCTGCCAGTTCGCTGGCCACCACTTCGTCCGTCTTGAAATCCAACAGCCAGATTTCCGTTTCTAAAATCACGGCGAGGTCGGCGACGCCTTGCACGACGACAAACTCGTCGGTCATAGGCGGCTTCGCCGTCGCACCGGTGAGCGCCGCGAGTTCCGCCGCGTCGAATCGCGCGGTGAAGGCGAGTTCCCGGCGAACATTGTGCGCTTCTTTGCGGATTCTTTTTCCCAGCGGACTTCGCCAGAACGCAGTCAGCGCCGCGAAATCCAGCACGCCGATTTCTTCCGCCGACAACAGGGTGGCATTCTGCAACCGTTCCGCCTCCACGCGCAATTCCGCCACGCTGCCGGTGCGCTCGAGCGAGACGAACTGCAAAAATTTGTGGTGCGCCGTGCCGATGTCCGCGGCGGATTGCTTGGCAGACGCCCCGGAAATACTGGAACTGGCAATCTGGAACTTCGACGGAAACAGTTCCTGCGCTTCCTCTTCCAGCTGTTCAGCGGCCCGTCGGCGCAACGCGGAAACGGAAGTTTTCGCCGGTTGCACCGTTGCGACCGTGAACGGATACTGCCACGCCAGGCGGTGCTGAAGCTTTTCCCAAACCGTCCGGTCGTCAGCGCCGGTGAAGTCTTCGAGGTCCGTCTCCACCGGGGCTGCCGCGTCTGTCGCGGCCAGATCGCCGTCCTCGTGAATCTCCCAGCGCAGCAGTGATGACGACGCGGACGGATTTTCGGCGCAATTTTTCGCGAACCAAAGTCCCAGCCAGTGTGCGGCGTTGCGCGCGGCCGAGAGTTCTTCGACCGGATTTGCGCCGGCCCCTTTCCAATCTGTCTCGAATTTTTTCTCCGGCACTGTGGCGGTGAGGATCAGGGTGTCGCGGGCGCGGGTCATCGCCACGTAGAGCAGCCGCAGTTCCTCGCCGAGCGTTTCCAGTTTTTGCCGCCGGCCCGCCAGCCAGTGCGCCAGGCTCGGATAGCGCCGGCCCGTGTGCGGCGGCTTGATTTGCGGGCACAGGCCGAATTCCTCGTCGAGGATGATCTCGGCGCGCGTGTCCGAAAAGTTGAACGGCTTGGCCAGGTCCGGCAGCGCGACGACGGGAAACTCCAGGCCCTTGCTCTGGTGAATGCTCATCAGGCGCACGGCGTTTTCGACGCCCGCCGACGCCACTTCCGGTTCCAGCTCGGCGGCCTGTTGTGCTGCGATGAAACGCAGGAAGCGGAACAAACCCTGGCGTTGAAACTGGTCAAATTGCCGCGTCAAACCCAACAGACGCTGGACGTTGGCCCGCCGCTGGGCGCCGCGCGGCTGTGTCAACAGCCAGTCTGAATAATGGGTTTCCGCGAGCACCGTTTCGAGGCAGCGCGAGAGCGATGCCTGCCGCGCCAGCCGCCGCCAGCGGGCGAAGCGAGACAGGAAATTTTCCACTTTTTGCAGCGTGTCCGCGCCGCTTTTTTCTGATTTCGCTTGCTCCCGCCAGCGTTGCAGCGCGGTCCAGAACGGAACCTTGGTGGCCGCGAGCCGGATCGCGGCGAGTTCGCGGATCGAAAGACCGACGAGCGGTGAGCGCAACACCGCCAGCACGGGCACGTCCTGCAACGGATTGTCGAGCAATTGCAGCAGACTCAGCAGGTCCGAAATCTCCAGGCTTTCGTAAAAGCCGCCGCGCGCCACCGCGAGCGGCACGCCCAGCCGCGCAAACTCGCGGGCGAAACTTTCCGCCTTGTTCCCCGGCGCGCGCAGCAGCACGGCCATGTCCGACCATTCGGCCGTGCGGAATTTTTTGGCGCCTTCATTCCAAACCTGATGCCGCTGCCTTTTCAACTCGCGCAGGCGCAACGCCACCAGCCGTGCTTCCTTGCCCGCCGAGTCCAGATCAGCCACGCCGGAAAGTTCGCCGGAAATTTCCTCTTCGTTTTCGGCACCGGAACCTTTCAGCAACAGATGGAGTTCAACCCGCGGCTCGGTTTCCGGCGCGCGACTCAACGCCTGCCGTTTGTCCCGCTCGCCAAAGCGCAGCGCCGCCGCCTCGTCATAAACCACGCCGCCGGTCCCGCCGCGCATCACGAGCGAAAAGAAGTCGTTGATGAACGCGAGGAGGCCTTCGCGGCTGCGGAAATTGTCGGTCAGCGCAATCGTCGTGCCGCGCGTGTCGCTCCAGGTCGCGGCGTAATTTTGAAAAATGCGCGGGTTCGCCAGGCGGAACCGGTAGATGCTTTGCTTCACGTCGCCGACCAGAAAGCGGTTGGCCACCGCGCCGTCGCGGCTCAACGCCTCGACGATCTTGTCCTGCGCGGCGTTGATGTCCTGGTATTCGTCCACGAAAACAAACCGCAGTTTCTCCCGCCAGGCCTGCGCCACGGCGCTGGGCCGAGCCGGATCCCCTTCCCAGAGCAGGCGCAGCGCGTGCTGTTCGAGGTCCTGGAAATCCAGCGAACCCAGTTCGCGTTTGGCCGACGCAAACGCCTCGCGAAACTCCACCGCCAGCCGGAGCAGCGCGGTCAACTGCGGCCGCGCCCAGTTCCAATCCTCGACCAGCGGATCGCCGCCGCCGTCCGGCTGGACGAGCGATTGGAGAAACGCCGTCTCGGCGAAAAATTCTTTGAGGGGGTCGAGCCATTTGCCTTTCTTGCCAGGCGGGCAGGCGGCGCGGATTGCCAGAATTGTTTGCAACAGGCCGGCCGGCGACCCGTTCGATCCGGTGTTTGAGATTTTTTCCAACTCGGCTGCACACTCGCGGGCGGTGAGATTGGCGGCCTCGAAATGTGCGAGCTTGGCGGACCAGTCCTTGCGCCAGCCGGCAACGGCGGCGTGAAACCACGCGCGCCACTGCGCCGGTTCGGGCGAATCGAACAGTGCGCGTTGCCGCGCGAACCACGCCTGTGGATCCGGCAGCGCCTGGGCGTGCTGATGCAGTTTCAGGACCAGTTCTCGAACCGGTTTGTCCCAGCCACGCCCCTGTGTTTGAATGAGCAGTTGCACGGCTTCGGCCAGCTCGCCGCGTCCGGCGTAATGCGCCTGCAGCACCGCGTCCAGGGTTTCCTCCGCGAGCAACCGCGCCTCCGCCTCGGCCAGCACGGTCAACTGCGGATCGAGTTCCAATTCGTAAAAATGCTGGCGCACCAGTTGCAGGCAAAAGCCGTGGAGCGTGCCGATGTGCGCGGTCTCGAACAGCGCGAGTTGCTCCGGCCAGCGCGGGTCGTCCGGATTTTTTCCCAGTTCCGCTTCCAGCCGCGCCCGGAGCCGCTGGCGCATTTCCGCCGCTGCCGCTTCGGTGAAGGTGACAACCAGGATTTCGTCAAGCGCGGCCGGCGGTTGTTCCGTTAACAGGCAATGCAGGCACCGCTCCACCAGCGTGCTCGTCTTGCCCGTGCCGGCGCCGGCGACGACGAGGACGTTGCCGCGTGCCTCGACGGCCTGTTGCTGGGCGGAGGTCAGGCTCATTCCGCCGCCGCTCCTTTCGCCCGCAGCACGAGAAACGGATGCGTCCACGGATCAATCCGGCAGATCGCGCGGTAGTCGCAATGGTCGCAAGCCGTGGTCGTGCCCTTGCGATACGGCGCGACTGCCGCGATGCCGGAAAAAATCTCGCGGCCCAGCCGCTGCAAATTCGCTTCCGTGTCCTCCAACAGTCTGGCGAAGACTTCCGGGGGCAGCGCCTCGCGCGAGTCCTTGCGCAGGCCGCCGTCGGCGTTCAAGCGGTAGTTGAACTGGTCCCCGGTCCGAACCTCGGCGCGGGCGTCGAGACGGCGCAACGCGCGGGCGTCGAACCGGCCGGTGTGGCGGTACGCCAGCCGGCGGGCGTGATCGGTGTCCGCGAGCGCGTCCGTGCGGTTCGACTCGCGTTCATACTTGCCCCGCAGGTTGACGTAGAACACCCCGGCCGGCACGAGCTGCGCCGCGCCGAAGACATTGCGCGGGTCCGGCCAGTGGCGCAGCACGTTTAGGTAGGCGAGCAATTGCAGTTGGATGCCGTGCGCGACGAGCAGCGGATCGAGCTGCTTCTGGCTCGATTTGTAATCCACCACCACGCCGAGCGCCGCGCCGGTTTTCGGCTCGACGCACACGTCCACGCGGTCAATCCGGCCGCGTAATGCCAGCCGGTGGCCGTCGCCGAGTTCAAGTTCCCACGGCGGCGGACCGTCACTTTCGCCGAAGGCCAGCTCCACCGCGACGGGATCGAAGTGATATTGTCCCCGCATCCAGCCGACGAGCGTTTCCACAAAATCCTGCAGCGCGCCGCCGAGCACGCGGGCCAGGAATTTGGTTTCGTCGCTCGCCTGCAACAGGCCGTCGCGGTAGCTCGCCGCGAGCGCCGCCGCAATTGAGCCCATCCGTTCCCGCGCCTCCAGCGGCGTGACATCCCGCCAACGCTTGTGCTCCGCGTGCAACTGCTCGTGAAACATTTTGAGCGCGTCGTGCTGGAAACTGCCCTGTTCGCGTGCATCCAGTTCAAACGTCCGGCGCTCCTCGGCCCGCAGGCCGGAGTGGACGAAAAAGCGGAACGGACACGTGGCGAATTGTTCCAGCCGGCTGACCGACGTGCGCAACGTTTTTCCGAAAAGCCGACCGGCGAGTTCCGCGCCGAGCGTTTCCGCCGGGTCGGGATGCTTGAACTGCCGCAACTGCCCAATCAGCCCGGCCAGCGCCGGCACCGAAGTGAGCGTTTTCCAGTTTTGAATTTTGAATCTTGAATTTTGAATTCGCAGCAGCGGCGCGATCAGTTCGCTGGCGTGTTCGCTGTCCCGCCAGTCGAGCTCGGTCGGCGCGGTCTCAAACTCAAGCGTCGGAAAAATCCGCTTGAGGTTGGACAAAAACGGCGACGGATTCAGCGGACGGTTGTCGGCGTCAATCTTGGCGCAGGTGAGCACCAATTGCTGGCGGGCGCGGGTGCAGGCGATATAGCCGTAATAGCGCTCGCGGCCCAGTTGCTCGCGGGCGCTCAGGCCCACGCGCACACCGCGGCCCGCGAGCGCCGCGCGGTCGGATTCGGTGAGCAGCGCGCCCGCCTCCGGCGGCGCGGGAAAGACGGATTCGTTCAGGCCGAGCACGACGGCGAGCTTGAGATCGGGATTGCGCGCGCGGTCAATGGCACCGATGAGCACCTGGTCCAGCGCGGGCGGAATCACGCCGACGGTGAGGTTGGCGAGGCCCGCTTCGAGAATCGGCAGCCATTCGCGCAACGGCAGTGCCGTGGCGGGGAAACCCAGTTCCAAATTGTCGAGCCACGCCTGCATCTGCTCCAGAACCGTCGCGTGTACGGAAGCCGGGAGCCGCAATCCAGCAGCCGGAATTTCTGCATCCGCCCAGGCCTGCAGCTGCCCGGCAACATCCAATGCGCGCCAGAATTCGCGCAGCGCGGCGGCCAGTTCCGGACCGGTCGGCTGATGCTGCCGCGGATTGAGTTTCAGCAAAAGTTTCTCGAATGGCGGAACGATTTTTTGACGCAGGCTTTCCGCCCAGTTCGACCGCTCGGGATCGTCGGTTAGTGTAAGCGGCTGCCGCCAGGCCGCGCCCGACCAGCCGCGCCCCAGCGCCTCGTTTTCCAAGCGGTCCAGGTGCGCTTCAGCGACCGGCACCAGGCCGGTTTTGAGCGCGGCGAACCAGTCGTCATGCGCCCAGCCGAACGTCACGACGCGCAAGGCGGCGCGGGTCAGTTCGGCCAGCGGGTGATGCGCCACCGATTCACGGCGATCCAGGAAGAATGGAATGTCGTAGCGCGCAAACACGCTCTGCAAGGCCTCGTGGTGGCCTTCGAGCCGGCGCAGCAGCAGGCCCGCTTCGCGAAAACGTCCGCCGGCGCGAACAAAGCGCAAAATCTCGCGCGCTGCCGCCACCGCCTCGCCTTCGGGATTCGGGCAGACGACAACTCGTACCGCCGGTTCCGGACATGCAGTGACTTGGTCCGCAGCCCATTCAGCACTGGCCCAACAGTTTTCCAGCCGCGCCAAGGCGGGACGATCGGAAAAACGGCTTTGTTTCAAGTCACGCGGCAAAATTTCCACGGCGGCGTCCGCGCCGGGCAATGCCGAAAGCCGGGCTTGGCACTCCGTCAAAGTCCGGCGCACCACCGAACTGGGCGCGAGCCACGAATCGGTTGCCTTCGGTTCCCGATCGAGGCAAAACGCAAGCGTGGCGTGTGCGCAGCGCGGCACGAACGCCGCGAGCAAAGCCAGTTCCTGCGCGGAAAATTCCGCAAAACCGTCCAGCCACAAGTTGCCAATGTTGAAATTTGAATTTTGAATTGCGCTTCCCCGCAACGCCGTTGTCGCCGCGTCAAGCAGACAGTCCGCGTCCTGCAATCCGTGGAGCTGCAGCCAGTCGAGGTAGTGCTGGAGCAGTGTTGCCAGATCGTGGAGCTTGAGCGCCAGGCCCGGCGTTTCGAGCGTGCCGGCGGCGAGGCGGAACAGCGCGGCGGGCGCAAGCTGGTTGCGCTGCAGTTCGCGCAGGGTCAGGCTCAACTGCTGCGCGAAGCCGGTCAACCGCGCGCTGGCGCGAAACAGTTTCAGTTCGTCGCGTTTTTTGGCCAGCAGCCCGCGCAACACCATCACCCGGCCTTCCTCGTCCAGCAGTTTCGGCGGCGGTTGTTGGAGTTGCTCAAAAACAAACCGCGCGAGGCGGTCGAAGGAGAGAATTTGCAGCCGCGTGAAACCCGGCAGCGCGGCGTCCGCCAGCAACTGGCGTTCGAGCTGGTAGGTCGCCTGCTTGGGCGCGAGAAAAATCAGCGGCGGCCCGTCGGGGCAACGCAACAATTCCGCGCGAACCTGCGCCAGGCAGCGGAACGTCTTGCCGCTGCCGGCGGGCCCGAGAAGAAAACGGATTTGCACGCGCCAGTATTAAACGCGTCCAGCGGGGAAGCAAAGCCGATCGTGATTATCGTTGCGTGCGACTCTGCCCGGGATTGGAGATGGCGCCACCCGTGCGCCGGCCAACTCACCTGACAGATTTCTGAGGCGACTCAGGGGCAGACTTCCGCGCACCACTGTGTGACCTTGGCCTGGATGGCGTCGCGGACCGCACAGGTCTGGGCGAGCCTTTCCTCGCGGCCGCCCGAAAACGCGGACGGATCGGGAAAGCTCCAATGCAGGCGTTTGGTGACGCCCGTGAAAATTGGGCAGCGTTCCGCGCTGGCTTCATCACACACCGTGATGACGTAGGCAAATTCTTTTCCGGACTTGATGACATCAGCCACCGCCTTGGTTGCGTTGCCGGAAATGTCAATGCCGATCTGCCTCATCGCTTCGACCACGAGCGGGTTCAGGTTGCCGGGTTCCAAGCCGGCGCTGTGCGCCTCAAATTCGCGGCCGCAGGCTTGTTTCAGGAACGCCTCCGCCATCTGGCTGCGGGCGCTGTTGTGGATGCAAACGAACAGGACCTGCTTCTTGCTCATGTTGTTTTGAGGTTGTACCAGCCACGGGATTGGCTGCAGATTTTGCAGACGGACAACATCACCGGCACTTCCACCAGCACGCCGACCACCGTGGCGAGCGCCGCCGGGGAATCCGCGCCGAAGAGGGTAATGGCGACGGCCACGGCCAGCTCGAAAAAATTGCTCGCGCCGATCAGCGAGCCGGGCGCGGCGACGCTGTGCTCCACGCGCAGCCAGCGCATGAGCAGATAGGTCAGGCCCGAGTTGAAATAGACCTGGATGACAATCGGCACGGCGATGAGCGCCACCGCCAGCCAGCGGCTGGTCAGGTTTTTGGATTGAAACGCGAAAATCAGGACCAGTGTGAGGAGCAGCGCGCCAATCATCACCGGGTGAAACTTGGGCAGGAATTTTTGTTCGAACCATTCCCGGCCGTGTGATTTCAGCAGCGCCGCGCGCGTCAGCCAGCCCGCCGTCAGCGGAATTACGATGAACACCACGACGGAGGTGATGAGCACTTTGGCTGGCACGACGACGTGCGCCACGCCGCAAAGGAACATCACGATCGGCGCGAAGGCGACGAGCATGATGAGATCGTTGACCGCCACCTGGACGAGCGTGTAGGCCGGGTCGCCGTCGGTGAGATACGACCAGACGAACACCATTGCGGTGCAGGGCGCGGCGGCGAGAATGATGAGACCGGCGGTGTAATTCTTCGCCGTCTCCGGCTCGATCCATGCGGCGAAAACGTGCTGCATGAAAATCCAGCCGAGCAGCGCCATGCTGAACGGCTTCACCAGCCAGTTGACCAGCAGTGTCACCAGCAGGCCCTTCGGCCGGCGGGTGATTCCGCCGATGGCGGTGAAATCCACCTTCAGCATCATCGGATAAATCATCAGCCAGAGCAGCACGCCGATGGGGATATTCACCTGCGAGCCGCGGCCAAATTCCATTTTGCTCAACGCCGCCGTCAAATCCGGCAGCGTTTTGCCGAGCAGCACGCCGGCCGCCATGCACAGAAAAACCCAAAGCGTCAGGTAACGTTCAAACAAGGCGAGGCGCTTGGGCGCGGGATCAGCGGCGACCATGTGCGGTGAATTTTCCGGAGGTTGCCAGCGGCTCGATCCAGGCGCAGTCGCACTGGATTCTTTTCAACTTTTTCAAATCGGCGCGGAACACGGGATGGGTCTGCACGCAATCCTGGAGGCAGCGCAGTTGCAGGTCCAGCTCGGCGGGGATTTTTTCCGGTAGCCGATAGAGCATCCATTTTCCGCGGCGTTCGGCCGTCACCAGCCGGCGGGCGCGCAGATAGGCGAGATGCTTGGAAACCGCAACCTGGGGCGCGTCCAGGATGCTCTGGAAATGGCAGACGCAAAGCGGTCCCTGCTGGAGCAGGTGCAAGATGCGCAGCCGGGTTTCATCGCACAGGCAGCGGTAGATTTGAACCAGTTTCATATACGCTGGTAAACATATACGCACATAGGTATGTGTTGGTCAAATCCAAAATGGACGGGTCAAAATTATTTGGGAGTGACGGCTTGCGCGTCTTACCCAGGCGGGGAGCCTCCCGCCGGACCGGAGCGGATGCGCTCAAGCGGGGACAACCGCGCTCCAACCCGGCACACCGAATTTGGCTTTGAATTGCTCCAACGCCGTTTCGGCCGCCGCCGCCGCGCCGAAAACCGCAAAGGTCGTCGAACCGCTGCCGGACATGAGTGTGACCGCCGCGCCTTGCTCGCGGAGGAATTCCTGGTACAGCGCGAGCACGGGATATTTTTCGAGCGCCGGCGCTTCGAGCGCGTTGTAAAATTCCGTGCCGGCGGCCCGGAGGTCCGCGGTTTGCAGGAGCGAAACCAATTTTTGAGCGCGGCCCGGCGTGCCATTGCGCGCGGCGGGAAAGCGGGCCAGCGCCTGGTACGCCCACGCCGTGGCGATGCCGAAGCCGGGATGAATCAGCAGCAGCGCCGCACCCCGCAGTGCCGGGAAAAAATCGAGTGGCTGGATTTGCTCACCGCGCCCGGTCGCCAGCGCCGGTTTGGTTTGCAGAAAAAACGGGATGTCCGACCCGAGCGCCGCGGCGATGCGGTGAAGCGCCTGCACCGCGAGCGGTTTGCCGAAAAGTTCGTTCAGGCCCAGCAGGGTGATGGCGGCGTTGGCGCTGCCGCCGCCCAGGCCGGCCGCGAGCGGCAGTTTTTTTTCGAGATGAATCCGCACGCCGTCGCGGATTTCGGTTTTTTGGAGGAACAACGTGGCCGCGCGATGCACCAGGTTGCCCGCGTCCACCGGCAACGCCGGGTCGCTGCACGTGAGGTGCAGGCCGCGGGTCACGCGTGCGAAGTTCAGTTCGTCGCACGCCGCCACCGGATGCATCACGGTTTCCAGTTCGTGAAAACCGTCGGCGCGGAGGCCGAGCAGGTTGAGGATCAGGTTGACCTTGCAGGGGGATTTTTTTTCGAGCGTCATCACGAAAAAGCGCCAACGGATGAGGTTGGCGCTGTACCGATGGAAATGAACAAAACTCAGTGCGTGTCGAAAATGCTGAACCGGCTGCCGGCGACCCACGGCGCGACGTCGCCGCCGCCATAGCCGAGGTAGGTGTCCGTTTCATACATCGGTCCGGCCATCAAGCCCGGCGTGTAATTGTCTGGATACGGCGGATTGGGCGCGAGGTAGTTGGTGAACAGCGGATGATAGGGCGGCAGCGGGGCCGTGACCATCTCCAGAATGCCCACGCCGGTCCGGGCCAGCGTGTGGTCCACGCCGCGCATGAAGCCGGTGGTGTAGCCGGTGTCCGGCGATTCGAACAGCGCCGCCTGTTCCGAACTGCGGCGGAATTCGCCGCCGCGCACGATTTCAAAGGTGTTGGCCATCCCGCGGCCGAATTTGTTCTCGACGTTGGCGCAACCCGTGACCAGGACGTTGAGCAGGGCAAGCGCGGCAAAATAGGAAAGTTTCGTTCGCATATTTTTTCGGTTTGTTTGTCTGTTGCGGTCAAAGTAGCCCGAATCGGCGGGTTGTAAAGCGCGATTTCAAATTTGGCGCGCTCTGCCACGAGAGGAGTGGCGCGCTGGCGCAAGGCCCGTTATGGTGGGCGCATGTTCATTATCGGACTGGGCACGGCGGCGCCGGAAAACCGCTACACGCAGGCGGAGTGCTGGGCGGCCATTCAGAACTCGGCGGCCTTCCCCAGGCTCGCGGCGCGGTCGCGGGCGATTCTCCGCAAAGTGCTTTCCGGCAACAACGGCATCGCCACACGCCACCTTGCACTCAAAAATTTGCAGCACGCGTTCGAGCTGACGCCCGACGCGCTGCACGCCCGCTTTCTGGAAAACGCGCCGCAACTCGCGGCGCAGGCTGCCGAGCGCGCCCTTGCCGATGCCAAAACCCCGGTCGCGGAGATTGACGCCATCCTCGTCAGCACCTGCACCGGCTACCTCTGTCCCGGCCTGACGAGTTACGTGGGCGAACGGCTCGGACTGCGCCCGGAGGTGTTGCCGCTGGATCTGGTCGGGCAAGGCTGTGGCGCGGCGCTGCCAAATCTCCGCGCCGCCGAGTCGCTCCTGATGTCGGGCCGCGCCCGGCGCGTGCTCTCGATCTGCGTTGAGGTGTGCAGCGCGGCGTTTTATCTGGATGACGACGTGGGCGTGCTGATCAGCGCCTGTCTCTTTGGCGACGGCGCGGGCGCGGCGGTGCTCTCCGCCTCGGCCAACGGCAACCGGCGCGTCAAATGGCAGACCGCCGCCTCGCGCTTCGCGCCCGCCGATCGCGAGTTGCTGCGCTTCGAACAGAAAGCCGGGATGTTGCGCAACATCCTCAAACCGGAGGTGCCGCCGCTCGCCGCCCGCCACGCCGGACAACTTTTCGACGACACCTTGGCGCAGGCTGGCGCAATCCGGTCGCAAATAAACGGTTGGATCTTTCATCCGGGCGGCCGCGACGTGCTGCTCGCCCTGCGCGAACGGTTCGGGTTGACGGCGCACGACACGCGCTGGAGCGAGGCCGTGCTGTGCGAGTACGGCAACGTGAGCAGCCCGTCGGTTTTTTTCGTGCTGCAAAACGCGCTCGCCGGCGGCGCCCCGGGCGGGCGCTGGTGGATGTCCTCCTTCGGCGCGGGCTTCAGTTGCCACGGCGCGTTGCTGGAGGTGGAATGAACCTGGCGCGGCAAGTCACCCCCGAATGGCTCGATGCGCTTCCGGCGCACGATCCGCGTGCGGCGCAGTCGCGACGCGACATCGAACGGCTCAACGCCTGGATGAAACACGACCGCATTCTGGCCGCGGCTCTGGCGGCGGCGATCCCAGATCCCCAAACGCCGCGCCTCGTCGAACTCGGCGCGGGCGGTGGCGGCTCGCTCTTGCGCGTGGCGCGGCGGTTGCGCGGACGCTGGACCCACGCCGAGGCCACGCTGGTGGATTGCGCGGCGGTCTTCGAGCAAAGGTCGCGCGCCGAATTCGCCGCGCTGGGCTGGCGCGTGCATGCCGTGACCAACGACGCGCTGGCCTGGCTGCGAGAGGCTTCGGCAGCAGAAGCGGAGATTGTCGTGACGAATTTGTTTCTGCACCAGTTCGCCACCGAACAAGTGCGGGAATTTTTTTTCCACGCGGCAAGGCTGGCGCGGGTCGTGGTCGCCGTCGAACCGCGCCGCGGACTGGTGCCGTTGTTGTTCAGCCAATTGGTGGGGCTGATCGGTTGCGGACCGGTGACGCGCCACGACGCTCCGGTCAGCGTCCGCGCCGGCTTCACCGGCGGGGAACTTACCGCGCTCTGGCCCGACCGCGGAAACTGGCAGCTCACCGAGCGCCGCGCCGGCCTGTTCAGCCACCGGTTCGTGGCGCGGCGCAGATCAGGAACATGACCGCGCTCAAACCTATCACCATCGTCGGCGGCGGCCTCGCCGGTCTGACCGCCGGCATCGGCCTGCGCCAGCGCGGCGTGCCGGTGACACTTTGGGAAGCCGGACATTATCCGCGCCACCGCGTCTGCGGCGAGTTCATCAGCGGCCGCGGCCAGGCTGCGCTGGCGCGGCTGGGCTTGCGCAAATTTTTGGATCAGGCCGGCGCGGTCCCGGCGCACACCGTGGCTTTTTTTTCGCCGCAAAAAAAATTTCCAAATCGCCGACCGCCGCAGCCCGCACTCTGCCTGTCCCGTTTCGAAATGGACGCACGGCTGGCCGCCGAATTCCAGCGGCTTGGGGGCGAATTGCGCGAAAACACGCGCTGGCCGGGCGCGGAATTTGGAGAAGGAACGGTGCGCGCCACCGGTCGCCGCCCGCAGCCCAATGAGCGCGGCTGGCGCTGGTTCGGCCTCAAGGTTCATGCGCACGGTGTCCAGCTCGCGGCCGATCTGGAGATGCACGTTTCCGCCGGTGGTTACATCGGCGTCGGTGTGACCAGCGGCGGCGCGGTGAATGTCTGCGGCCTCTTCCGCCGGCGCGCGGGCGAGGCGGCACCGGCGCCGGCCGGTCTGGATTTTTTGCGCGGCCAGCCGGGCACGCGGTTGCGCGAGCGGCTCGCCGGCGCGGTGTTCGACGAAACATCGTTTTGCTCCGTCGCCGGGTTGAGCCTGCGTCCACAACGCGCCGCCAGCCACGGCGAGTGCTGCCTCGGCGACGCCGTGACGATGATTCCGCCCGTCACCGGCAACGGCATGTCCATGGCGTTTGAATCGGCCGAATTGGCGCTCGATCCGCTCACCGCGTGGAGCCGTGGCGAAATGGACTGGTCGCAAACGCGCAAGGTCATCGCCGCCCGGTGCGATGCGGCGTTCGCGCGGCGGCTGGCGTGGGCGCGCTTTTTGCAGTGGCTGATGTTTGCGCTGGCACCGCGCGGCGGCGTGGTCACAAGCGCGTTGAATTCCGACTGGATTTGGCAAATGATCTTCCAGAAAACCCGATGAAACCGCTTGCCGATTGCCGGCTTTACGCCTTCGTGGACACCACCTACCTGCGGGGCCGCGCCCCGGAACTGCTTGCGCAGCAGCTCTGCGACGGTGGCGCCGACCTGATTCAACTCCGCGCCAAAAATTCCCCGCCCGAGGAAATCCGCCGGCTCGCGGAAAAAATCTTACCTGTCACGCGCCGCGCGAACGTCGGCCTCGTGATCAACGATCACCTCGACATTGCCCGCGCGGTCGGCGCGGAGTTGTGCCACCTCGGCCAGGAAGATTTTTTCGACGCCGGCCATCGGCACGTCTCCGAACTGGAAACTCAAAACTCAAAACTCAACATTGGTTTGAGCACCCACGCCCCGGATCAGGCGCTTCGGGCGCTGGCGGCGGACGCGGATTATCTCGCCATCGGGCCGGTACACGCCACCGGCACCAAGCCGGGCGCAAAGCCGGTGACGCTGGATTATGTCCGCTGGGCGGCGGCAAGTGTGACCCGGCCGTGGTTCGCCATCGGCGGCATCAATTTGAGCAATCTTGACGAAGTGCTTGCGGCCGGAGCGCAGCGGATATGCATCGTGTCGGCGATTTTGAACGCGGACGATGTGGCTCAGGCCTGCGCCAAGTTCCGCCGTCGGTTGCCGTGAGTTTTTCAAATCGGAAAAATTCGTGCTTTGGTCCAAGCCATCCTCCAGCGGTCTTTCAAAACGATTGGCGTGGAAATCTTCTCCGCAACTCGTTTGGCCGGCGATCACTTGATCTGCGGGGAGAAGCGGACCCGCAGGGATGGCTGAACGGGTGTGTGGCCGCCGCCGCGCGGCATGGTGGATTTGCGCTTGCCGCCCGGATTCCTTTTTTAGGAGAATCGCTCTGCCGGCCTTTCCCCCGGCACACGCTCTGATTCAATGACAAAAATTCTTTTGCTCGGTCTTGGCCGCTGGGGCGCGAATCATCTTCGCAATCTCAACAATCTGCCGGTTGAACTTTATGTTGCCGAGATTGGCGAGAAACAGCTCGAACCGGCGCGCAAACTCGGCCTGCCCCACGAGCGCCTCACGACTAATTACAAAGATTTTATCAACAAAGTGGATGGCGTGGTCGTCGTGACGCCGGCGCAGTCACATTTTCCGCTGTGCAAAGAATTTCTCGAAGCCGGCAAGGACGTGTTCGTAGAAAAACCGCTGACTTTGGCTAACGCAGAATCGAAGCAACTCGCCGAATTGGCCGAGATACACAAAAGAATTTTGCAGGTCGGCCACATTTTGCGCTTCGATCCGGCGACGCTCTGGTTGCGCGATGCCGTGCAGAACGACGAATTCGGCAAGGTGAACATGCTGCGCGGCCACTTCGGCGGTTTCAAGCGCCCGCGCAATGACAGCGGCGTGATGTTCGCCGACGGCATCCATTTCGTGGATCTGTTCAATTTCCTCCTCGGCGCGCAGCCCAAGACGGTGCTCGCCATCAATCACGATTTCATGGGCCGTGGCGTGGAGGACGTTTCGCTGCTTTCGCTGGAATACGACACCCCGCGCGGCAAGACCTGGGCCACGGTGGAGGCGGAATATTTCATTCCCGGCAAATTCCGCGAGGTCATTGTCTGCGGCGACAAGCTGAGCGCCGTGTGCGATTACAACGTCGCGCAATACAAAATCAAAACCTACGCAAACACGCACACGCCCGCCGGCGGCATGGATTTCAAGGCCACCGAAGGCGTCGTGACACAGATCGAAACGCCGCCGGAAGAGCCGTTGATGGCGGAACTGCGCGCATTCATTGACTCGATCAAGACCCGCGCCACGCCGCGCGCCGATGCGTGGTCTGGCTATCACGCCGTGTGTGTGCTGAACGCCGCGTTGGAATCCGTGAAGACCGGCAAGGCTGTGGAATTGAAATAAATAATCCGCGAATTACGCGAATTAACGCGAATTTTTCTGAAACCAAAACCAATGGCTGAACTCACTTTTAAAGAGGAAGTTTATGCGATTGTCGGTGCAGCGATGGAGGTGCATCGGGAAAATGGTTTTGGCTTTTCCGAGCTGGTTTATCAGGAATGCTTGGAGTTTGAACTGGCGAGCCGGAACATTCCTTTCGTGCCGCAGAAGGAAATGCCGATTTTTTACAAAGGCAAGCAGATCAAGAAAACCTACATTGCCGACTTGATCGCCTACGGAAAAATTGTGGTCGAGCTGAAGGCGTTGGACAAACTGACTTCGCGCGAGGAAGCGCAGGTCATCAATTATTTGAAAGTTTCCAAACTTGAAGTCGGCGTGCTGATCAATTTCGGAGCGGCCAGTTTGGAATGGAAACGGATCGTGCTGACAAATCGCGCAATCGAATCCATTGACCTGCAACCCAAAAATAATTCGCGCCAATTCGCGTAATTCGCGGATAATCAATTTATGAGCAAAATCCCGTTATCGAAATGTTTCGTGAACACCGAAGTCGAGGAAGCCGCGCTGCGCGCCATCCGCTCCGGCCAATACATCCTCGGCAAAGAATCCACCGCGTTCGAGGCCGAACTCGCCGCGCACACCGGCACCACGCAATGCGTCCTCGGCAGTTCGTGGACGATGATCGTGTATTGCCTGCACCAGTTGCAGGGCATCGGGCCGGGCGACGAGATCATCGTGCCCAGCCACACCGCGTTCCCGAGCATGGAGCCGCTGATTCACCTCGGCGCGAAGCCGGTGTTCGCGGACATTGACGACACGTTCGTCATGGATTTGGCGCACGTCGAATCGCTCATCACGCCGCGCACTGTCGGCATCATCGGCGTGCATCTCTACGGCCATCCGATCGACAACGACAAGCTGCTCGCCATCGCCAAGAAAAACAATCTGTGGGTCATCGAAGATTGCGCGCAGGCGCAGGGCGCGAAATACAAGGGCAAAACCGTCGGCAGCATGGGCGACTTCGGCGCGTTCAGCTTTTTCCCATCGAAAAATCTCACCGTCCTCGGCGACGGCGGCTGCATCACGACGAACAAGACTGATTACGCCGACCGTCTCCGCATGTTGCGCAATCACGGTCGTCAGGGAAAATACGATCACGAATTCACCGGCTACAACGTGCGTTTCAACGAAATCAACGCCGCCATCGGCCGCGTGATGTTGAAGCACCTCGACGGTTTTAACGAAAACCGCCGCAAGATCGCCGAGCGCTACGGTGAACGCCTCAAAGGCATCGTGCAGACGCCCATCGTCAAAGAGTGGGCCACGCCGGTGTATCACATGTATGTCACCCGCTGCGAGCGCCGCGATGATCTGCAAAAATTTCTCAAAGAGAAAAACATCGAGACCGGCGTGCATTATCCGAAGCCGAACCATTTGCAACCAGCCGTCGTCGGGCTGTTCCCTTACATTCCGAAATTGCCGCAGACGGAAAAAGCGGTGAAGGAAATCCTCTCGCTGCCGATCCATGGCGAGATGGGCTTGGATGCGGCGGACAAAGTCTGCGACGCGATCGCGGAATTCTACGGCAAGAAATAATTTTCGGCGATGAAGTCTGAACTTCCACGTTTTCCGAAATTCGACAAACGGCTTCTCGGAACGTGGAAATCTGACGCACGGCGCACATTGAAAGATTGGCGTTGGAAGAAAAGCCTGTCTCCAAAAAAAATAAAGAAATGCAAAACGATTTTTGGTAAATCCGAAGCCATCTTCACAAAAACGAAAGTTATCTCAAGGCTTAGTCATCGTAATTGGGAAAGCGCGCGGCGATACGCGGTTTTGGGCGCAGACAAGAATAGTGTGGCTATTATTGAGTTCGGCGAACTAGAAATAAAAAACCGGAAAAAGTATGAGCCATTAACACCTGAATTCGTAGAAGAGCTATCGCAACCAAGAATTACCCACATCCATTTTGTTGATGGTTATTACTGGATTTCGTATGGCAAAAACCGAGAATTTTTCCGAAAAATCAGCGGTGCAACGAAGTGAAAAGTTCATGTCAGAACCACAACCCGAAATCAGCCTTGTCATTCCTTGCTACAACGAGGAAGGCAATTTGCGCGAACTCGTCAAAGCCATTCGCGCGGCGGTCGAGCCGTTGAAGATCGCCTACGAAATCGTCATCACCGACGATTGCAGCAAGGACAAATCGTGGGAAATTTTGAAGCAGTTGGCCACCGAAGATCCGCGCATCCGTGTGCAAAAATTTGCGTTCAATTGCGGCGAGAGCGCGGCGAGCTTTGCGGGATTGAAAGCGGCACGCGGCAAATATCTCTTCACGCTCGACGCTGATTTGCAGAACGACCCGAAAGATTTGCCGAAATTTCTGGAAGCGTTGAAAAATTTCGACTGCGTTTGCGGCACGCGCGTGAAAGCACGTGGCGAAGGTGACAATTTCATCCGCGTCGCATCCTCGCGCATTGCCAATGTCGTGCGCAATAAATTGTCCGGCGAGCAAATTGCCGACGCGGGCTGCACTTATCGCGCCTTTAAACGCGAGTGCATCGAGAACCTGAAATTTTTCAAAGGCATGCACCGTTTCCTGCCGACGCTGTTCAAGATCGAAGGCCACACGGTCACGGAGATCGAGGTCAGCAACAATCCGCGCTTCGCCGGGCAGAGCAATTACGGCGTGTGGAACCGGCTGTTCGCGTCGTTTTACGATTTGCTGGCGGTGCGCTGGATGAAGAAGCGGATGTTCAAATACCAGGTGGCCGAGCGGATCAATTGAGTGACGCAGATTGAGAATTCAGGACGGCTGAATTGCAGTCTCGCATCCGGCGTTAATCCCCTCTCCATCCGGGGAAATCACTTTGCGTTGAAGACGCTGTCGAGGATCACTTCCTTGGTTTTCCAGAGCAAGGCCATGGTCATGGCCAGCGGGAAGAGGATCAGAAGCAGCAGCACCCACAAGCTGCCGCGATCCAGCCACGCCAGCACGATGGCCCAGTACGGCGGCAGTGTTTTGAGCTGCGCCAAGGCGACGTAAAGCGCACTCAAAAACAGCAGTGTGACCAGCAGGTTGCGGTTGAGCGCGGTGAACTGGCGGGTCTCGTGCCGCAGGGTTTCGTCGGGCAGCATCGCGCCCAGCCGTTGCAAGACCAGGTTCAGATTAAAGAGGAACAGCAGCGCGGAAAATGAAAGCACGCCCACCACGGTGGCGAATAGCGGCTGTCCGGGCACGCGATTCCACCAGTATAGAAACGGGCTGAGGCCGAAGTTGACCAGGCCGATCAATTTCGCGCGGTCGAGCGCGGCGCGCCACGGACGCTCCTGTTTCTGGAACGAATCGAGCTGCCAGAGTCCGAAGAGCAGCAGGCCGGTGGTGGCGAGCGGTGGAAAAATAGTGAAGGCTTCCAGCCAGTCGGTGCGGGCGGTTTGCACGCAGACGATCAGCGCCAGCGGCAGGCCCCAAAACAAGGCGGAAAGACCGCGCACCAGGCGGCCCAGCGAACGGAGAAGCTCGAGGTTGGGTGCGTCAGCCATTTTGTGCGGGACGAATGAGGAATCGCAAAGGGCGAACCGGCTTTCCCGGCGCAAACAAGGATTCACATGTCATTCGGAAGGCGCCATTCAAAAACTGAGATAGGTGTACTCCTTCAGACCCTTTTCAAAGTCGTCGAGCAGGCGCATGGCTTCGTTGGGCTTCATGCGGTCGGATTTGATGGCGTCGTCCATCTGCGCCTTCATCTGGCGCTTCAATTCGTTTTCGTCGTACTGCACGGCGGCGAGCGACTGGATGACGGTGTTGCCCTCGATGATTTCCTCGATGTAATAGCCGGCCGGCTCGTCCGGTTCGAGAAAAACGTGCACCTCGTTGACGCGGCCGAAGAGGTTGTGCAGGTCGCCCATGATGTCCTGGTAGGCGCCCATCAGGAAGAAGCCGAGGTAGTACGGCTCCGGTTTACCGTCGCCGTTGGTGTTGAGCTTGTGCAGCGGCAGCGTGTCCCGCACGTCGCGCAGGCCAATGAACTTGTTGACCTGCCCGTCGGAATCGCAGGTGATGTCCACCAGCGTGGCTTCCCGCGTCGGGCGCTCGGTCAGCCGGCTCACGGGCATGATCGGAAACAACTGCCCCAGCGCCCAGTGGTCCAGCAGCGATTGAAACACAGAGAAATTGCAGAGGTACTGGTCGCTCAGGCTGTCCTGGAGCCGGCGGATTTCATCCGGCACATACGCCTGGCCGCGAAAACTCTGAACCACCTCTTCGCTGATTTCCCAGTAAAGATTCTCGATCTTCGCCTTGTCGGGCAGATCCATCAGGCCGAGCGTGAACATGTGCTGCGCGTCCTCGCGGCGTTCCTGCGCATCGTGGAAGGCCTCAAGTTTATTGAGCTTGGCGAGGTTTTTTTTGATGTCGCACAACTCGCGCACGAGCGCGTGTTCGTTGTCGCCGGAGCTGACGCTGAGGTCCGGGCGGTTCTTGGCGATTGCACCAAACACCTCGACGATCAACACACTGTGATGCGCTACAATCGCGCGGCCGCTTTCGCTGATGATGGTCGGATGCGGCACCCGCTCGGCGTTGCAGACATCCGCAATGTAATACACCACGTCGTTCGTGTATTCCTGGAGCGTGTAATTGGTCGAGCTGTCGAACGCCGACCGGCTGCCGTCGTAATCCACGCCGAGGCCGCCGCCGACGTCGAGGGATTCGATCTGAAAACCCATCTTGTAGAGTTTGGCGTAAAACCGCGCCGCCTCCTGCACCGCTTTTTTCACCGTGAGAATGTCCGGCACCTGCGAGCCGATGTGGAAGTGGAGCAACTTGAGGCAGTGGCTGAGATTTTCCGCCTTCAAGAGTTCCGTGGCCGCCAGAATTTCCGCCGTGCTCAGGCCGAACTTGGCGTTCTCGCCGCCGCTCTCGGCCCATTTGCCCGCGCCCTTGCTCAAGAGCCGCGCGCGGATGCCGATCAACGGCTCGAGGCCGAGTTGCTTGGAGACGGCGATGATGTGGCGCAGTTCCTCCAGCTTCTCGACGACCATGATGACCTTCTTGCCCAGTTTGAGGCCGAGCATGGCCATCTTAATGAAGCTCGCGTCCTTGTAACCGTTGCAAATGATCAGGCTGCCCATCTGGTTTTGCAGCGCCAGCCCGGCGAACAACTCCGGCTTGCTGCCCACTTCCAGGCCGAACTCGAACGGCTTGCCGGCGTCGAGAATTTCCTCCACCACCTCGCGCAGCTGGTTCACCTTGATCGGAAACACGCCGCGGTATTTGCCCTGGTAGTTGTATTCCGTGATCGAATTGCGGAAGGCCGTGTTGATCGCCTCGACCCGGTGCCGCAGGATGTCCTGGAACCGGATCAGCAGCGGAAACTTCAGCCCGCGCGCCTTGGCCTCCTCGATCACGTCGGTGACGTCCACCGCCGCGCCCGCGTCCTCCAGCGGCCGGGCGACGACGTGTCCGGCGTCGTTGATGTCAAAGTATTTCCCGCCCCAGCGCTGGATGTGGTACAGATTGCGCGCCGCCTGGATGTCCCAGGGCTCGTTGGCCTCGGATGAATTGCTCATTACGTCTGCGTCAAACGAACGCACTATAAAAGTCTGGGCGGGGAATTCAATACGCGGTTTCAACTATTTTCCAACGCTTCGCGCTTTGCCTTGTGTGAAAATTTTGATTTCATCAGAGCAGATCGGGGAAAAGAATATGTCAACGTCATTGATCGAACCAGCACCACCGGACAAACGAATTGCTGTGAAACGATACTTCTACCTCGCCCTGGTCTTTGGCACCCTGTTTGTTCTTTCGGTGGACTGCAAACATTCGGACGAGTCCACAAGCCACGACGATGCTTTTACGAAAGATGATCTGCTTGTGATCCAGGGCGCTGACGTGAAACACACGTTCGTGAATGCCACGCTCGATGAGCCGATCGAAAATGGAAGGAATGCGGTGTGGTGCGGGACATTTCAGTTGGCCTGGAATGAAACTTGTGCGCTTCTTGGGGAAGACCTTCATTTCGATTTGGAACCTCCGATGGTGGCCGCACTCAACAAACAAGCTCTGAAAAAGGACTATCTTGACCCGGCATGCTATATCGCTCTGGCCGGTTATGTGAAAGATGGAATTCATCAAAAAATTCTCCAGTTCTTGCAAAACAAGTTCGGAGGGGCGGCGCGGCCGCAGCATCTCCCACCGGAGAGCCTGACACCGCGGTCGCAAGACATTGTCGCCTACGCATACCTGTTCAAGAATCTAGAATTCCCGGCACCTTTCGAGCGGCTTAGTCAAGCATTGCACTTTGGCTATCGTTTGGTTCCGGCCTTCGGCATGCACGAACCCAAGCGGTCTCACGAGCAAATGGCTGCGCAGACACTGATTTTAGACTACAACGGGCCGGATGATTTTGTGATCGAATTAAAGACCAAGTCGCCGGGCGACCGACTGATCATGGCTAAAGTTCAACCAAAGACGAGTCTCGCTGGAACGGTGGATGCCGTGAAGAGCCGATGCAGTTCCGCTAAACCACAGACCTGCTTGCCCGAAGATGAGTTGGCCGTCCCGAAACTCAACTTTGACATCTTCCGACAGTATAATGAAATCGAGGGAAAGCGGCTGATCTTTCGAAATCCGACAATCGCCGGTGACCTGCAAGTGCAAAGCGCCATGCAGGATATTCGCTTTCAGATGGACGAGAAAGGCGTCAGACTTAAATCGGAATCACACGTGACCCTTGCCTGCGCACAAATCCCATTGCCCAGCCATGTGATGATTTTCGACAAACCATTCCTGATCCTCTTGGAGCGCGTGGACACCCAGACGCCATATTTTGTGATGTGGATCGCCAATCCAGAACTTTTTGTTTCGCGGTGAAAGTTGCCGCGGTCGTTTAGCTCTGCTTACATCATGCCATGCTTAATACTTCTCTTGCCCAGATCGTCAGATACTGCGACCAAGTTTTGCGCACGAATGAAATCGGCGACTACGACGGCGCGGCCAACGGTTTGCAGGTCGAAAATCAAGGGATGGTCACGCGCATCGCCTGCGCCGTGGACGCCAGCCTCACCACGGTCAGACTTGCCATCGCCGCAAAGGCGGATTTGCTGATCGTGCATCACGGATTGTTCTGGGCACCGTCGCATCCGTGGACCGGCAAAAAATACGAACTGCTCCGGCTGCTCGTGGAAAACAATCTTGCCGTTTACAGTTCACACCTGCCGCTTGACGCGCATCCAAAACTCGGCAACAACGCCCTGCTCTGCGCCGCGCTTGGCCTAAATAAATTGCGGCCGTTCTTTCCCAGCCACGGTCAAACGATCGGTTTCGAGTCGCGCCAAAAAATCTCCCGCGACGAACTGGCCAGGCGTTTGCACCGGGCCACCGGTGCGAAACCACTCGTCATTCCGGGCGGCCCAAAAAATTGCGGGCGCATCGGCGTCGTGACCGGCGGCGCGGGCGGCGATCTGAAAACGGCGGCCGAGGCGGGCGTGGACACCTTCATCACCGGCGAGGGACCCCATTGGACGTTTGCGCTGGCGGAAGAACTCGGGCTGAATGTTTTTTACGGCGGCCATTACGCGACCGAAACTTTCGGCGTGAAGGCGCTCGCGGCGACGTTGTCGAAAAAATTCCGCGTGCCGTGGCTTTTCTTGGATCACCCGACTGGGTTGTAGCCGCTGACAACGGGGTGTCGCAGCCACGACCCGGCGGTTCAAAAACAAAAGCTAAATCATCGCCGGCTCGCGCGTGAACCGCAGCGGCGGAACTGACAGCGCCAACCGCGATTGACGCTGGTGTCAGAAAGCATCGCTCCTCCTTCTGAAAACAAAATAAATCCCAACAGCAAATCTGAGGAAAACGCCAACTGCCGAACCGATGAAGGGGCCAATCAAAAGTGTGGCCGCGACAAAATACTTGCTCGCTTTCTGTAACCAATCTGGAAGCGTGAACCTCTCCGCCAACCACGCCGGTGCAACACCAGCTAAAATCACAATGACGTTGATGATTACCAAACCAATCAATGTGCCGATTGCGCCACCGATGATATAACCGCTCGCTCGCTGAAAACGAGGAATGAAGCGAACTATCACGGCCACGGCAATCAAGCCAATCAAAAACACAATGTATGCTGGCAGGATGAAGAAATATGGCATAGCGCGTGATCCTTCCTAATCTTCTTTATATCGCTGGGCGATGGGCACGCGCCGGCCCACGCCGAACGCCTTGCTGGTCACTTTGAGACCGGGCGCGGCCTGGCGGCGTTTATATTCGCTTTGGTCAATGAGGCGGACCACGCGCCGGACCGTCGCCGCGTCAAAACCGGAGTTGATGATTTCTTCCACCGAACAGCCACGAACGACATACGCATCCAAAATGGCGTCAAGCACCTCGTAAGGCGGCAGCGAATCCTGGTCGGTCTGGTTCGGGCGCAGTTCCGCCGATGGTGGCTTGGTGATCGAAGCGGCGGGAATGATTTCCCGCTCGCGGTTGAGCCAGTTTGCGAGGCGGTACACCATCATTTTCGGCAGGTCGCTGATGACCGCCAGCCCGCCGCACATGTCGCCGTAAAGGGTGCAATAGCCCACCGCCAGCTCGCTTTTGTTGCCCGTGGTCAGCAGCAGCGAACCGAACTTGTTCGACAGGCCCATCAAAATCACGCCGCGCAACCGCGCCTGGATGTTTTCCTCGGCAACGTCTTCGGGGCGGCCGGCGAAAACGGTTTTCAACTGCTCCTTCGCCGCGAGGAACATCGGCTGGATCGGCACCACGTCGTACTGGATTCCCAGATTTTGCGCCAGCAGCCGGGCGTCATCCAGGCTGCCCTGGGAGGAAAACTGCGACGGCAGCGAAACGCCGCGGACATTTTCCCGACCGAGCGCGGCTACCGCGATCACCGCCGTCAACGCCGAGTCAATGCCGCCGCTCAAACCGAGCAGCGCCGACTTAAAACCGCATTTGTGGGCGTAATCGCGCAGGCCCAGCACCAGCGCCTTGAAAATTTTTTCTTCGTCGGCCAGCGCCACCGGTGTCACCACCGGCGCATGCCCCAGATCGAGCAGGAGAAAATCTTCGTCGAACATCTTGCCTTCAGCGACCAGTTGGCCACGGGTGTTGAACACCAGGCTCGCGCCGTCAAACACCAGTTCATCATTGCCGCCGAAGAGATTGCAGTAAACGACCGGACACTGCGATTTGCCGGCGAGCGTGGCGAGCATTTCGCGGCGCAATTGGTTTTTGCCCAGATGCCACGGTGACGCGGAGACGTTGACGATGAGCTTTGCGCCGGCAGCGATCAAATCCTGCGCGGGATCGCGGCGGTAAAGCCGCTCGCGCCAGAAATCCTGGTCGTTCCAGACATCCTCGCAAACGGTCAGGCCGATCAAGGTGTCGTTGAACGGCACGGGCGAATTCGCCGCCGCCGGTTCAAAGTACCGGTCCTCGTCAAACACGTCGTAGGTCGGCAGCAGCGTTTTGGTCCGCGTGGCCACGATCTTGCCGTTTTGCAGCAGAGCCACTGCGTTGGTGACGGCGCGACCGGGGCGGGTTTCGTGGCGTCCAACGTAGCCGAGCACCAACCCGGTTTTGCCCGTCGCCTGCGCCAGCCGGTCCAGCGCGGCGAGATTGCCGGCCACAAAGCCTTCACGCAGCAGCAAATCACGCGGCGGGTAGCCAGTGGTGGCCAGTTCCGGCAGCACAACCAAGGCGGAACCGGCCTGCGCGCCGCGCTCGTACGCCGCGCGAATTTTGGCCTCGTTGCCGGCGAGGTCGCCGACCGTGGTGTTGATTTGCGCGAGCGCGACTTTCATCGGCGGCCAGCGTGACGGAAGCCGGCGGCGGATTCAAGATTTTGCCGACATCCGTGCGCTCTTCCGTCGGCTAAAGAATGTTTTGCGCCCGGACGCGCTCGGCGATGCGCGCGCCGATGGCCAGCGCGGCGGTCGCGGCGGGCGACGGCGCGTTCACGACGTGCAAAATCGCGCGCGCTTCCTCGAAATGAAAATCCTCGACGAGTTTTCCGTCGGCGGTCATCGCCTGCGCGCGGACGCCCGCGCCGCCGGTTTCCAAATCATCCGGGCGGATTTCCGGCACGAGCTTTTGCAGCGAGCGGCAGAATTCCCGCTTCGAGAGAGAGCGGCGGATTTCGTACCCGCACATGCTCGGATATTTGGCGAGAAATTTCCACAGCCCCGGAAAGCAAAGTGATTCGGCGAAATCGCGCAGATTGAGATCGGTCCATTTGTAGCCTTCCCGCGCGAACGCGAGCACGGCGTTCGGCCCGGCCTCGATGCCGCCGTGAATGAGCCGGGTGAAATGAACGCCGAGGAATGGAAATTTCGGGTCGGGCACGGGATAAATCAGGTGGCGGACGAGGTGCTGGCGCGCCTGCTTGATCTGGAAATACTCACCGCGAAACGGAACGATCTTCGCGCCCGGCTGCTGTCCCGATGCCTTGACCAGCCGGTCGGCGTGCAGGCCGCCACAGACGATGACGAATTTAGCGCGGAAGTTTCCGGCGGAAGATTGGACAATTTTTTCGCCGCCCTCCGAGCCGATTTTTTCAACGTGGGCGTTAAGTTTGATTTCTCCGCCAGCCTGGCGGATGAGCGCGCCCAGTTTTTCGCACACCGCCGGATAGTCCACGATGCCCTCCTGCGGCACATGAATGGCGGCCAGCCCGGCCGCGTGGGGCTCGATTTCCCGAATCTGCGCGGACGTGAGTTTGCGCAGCCCCAGCAGTCCATTGGCGTTGCCGCGTTCCCATAAATTTTCCAGGCGCGCCAATTCGGCCTCGTCGGTGGCGACCACGATTTTGCCGCACTGCTCGTGGGCGACGCGGTGTTCGCGGCAAAAGGCGATCATCTGCTGGAGGCCGCTGACGCTCAGTTTCGCCTTCTCCGAACCGGGTTTGTAATAAAGGCCGGAGTGGAGCACGCCGCTGTTGTTGCCGGTCTGGTGCGCGGCGAGTTTGGGTTCCTTCTCCAGCAGCAGCAGCCGCAGACCGGGCTTCGCCTCCAGCAGGCGAAACGCCGTGGCCAGGCCGACCACCCCGCCGCCGATGACGAGCGCGTCGTGGGTCATCGCGGTCACTTCGCCTTTTTACCGCCGGATTTTTGAAGGAAGCCGACGATCATGGTTTTGCCGTCGCTGGCGACCATGCCGAGAAAGCGGAAAAGGCGCCGCGCGGAATTCATTTCGGGCCAGGCGGCCAGCGTCTCCTGGGCCAGCCGGTCGGCCTCGGAATTTCGCCCCAGCGCACGGAGGCACTCCACTTTCAAATCCTGCGCCTGACGGACGCGGAGATTCGAGAGCAGCGTCGTATCAAGAAATTTCAATGCTTCGGCGAATTGCTTTTCGGCGATGCGCTGCTGGGCATATTGCATCAATTGGGAAACCGCCTGCGCCTCCTTCTCGAAATGGCGCGGATTGAAGGCGCGGCGCTCCTCCGGCGAGTGCAGCGTGAAGCGTTCCTCCTGGAAAACGGCGTAGAGGTCGGAGAATTTGTCCTGCTGCTTGGCCAGCTCGCCGGCGTGCTGCTCCAGATTTTTCAGCGCGTCTTTTTTTTGCTCCGGGTCGAGGTTCATGGCATCAATCAATTTTTTGGCGGAATTCTTACGTTCGTCCAGCATCACTTGAAAAAAACGCGTCCAGAAGGGCAGATCGCGCATCCGGCGCGTCTTGCCTTTGCCGCGGATGGGCGTCATGACAATCGGCAGGCGCTCATAGCAGCCGGCCATTTCCCCGATCTGATGCACCCAGCGGTCGTCGAACCAGAAAGGAAAATGTCCGGGAAAAATCCAGCCCAGCGTTTCCAGCCAGTGCCAGCCGAAAATTGGATACGTACAGGTGTCCGCCGACATCGGGTCAAACGCGCAGGCGAGGAAGATGCCGTTGGCGTGCTTCAGCGCGGCTGTGCGAATGATGTCGTCCCAGCCGGGCGTGCCGAAGCAAATGTCGTCGGCCAGGATCATGTAACATTCCGCCGTGCGGCCGGATTTGCGCCAGAGCGTGTGCTGCGTTTCGCACAGGCCGGAGGTTTGGCCGCCGAAATGCCAGTGAATGCGCACGCCGGCGTCGCTCAACGCGCCGCTGTCAATCACCTGCCGGGTGAGGGCGTCGTCCTCATCCACGTAAATCCAAAGCGACACTTTGTCCTTTTGCGCCGTGGTCGTCATGAGCGCCGTGAACACCTGCGCCAGCGATTCAGGCCGGCCGCGCGTGGCGAGGATGAGACAGATTTCGCCGCGTTTGATGGGCGGTGTGCTCATGCTCCGGAAAACTTCCGCCGCGCATGGACGGCGGCGTAGTTGTTGGAAAACCACTCCACAGTCCGGCGGATGCCAGGTGCCAGATCGTGATTGATCACCATTCCAAATTTTTCACGCAGTTTGGTGGTGTCCACAAATTTTTCCTTGGCGCCGACGTACCGGCTGGCGTTGAATACCACCCGGCCGCGATACCCCGCCGCCTCGCTGACCGTGAGCGCGAGTTCCTTGACGGTCTTGCCGCGGCCCGGCGCGAGATTGACGAGTTCACGGTCCAGACGCGGCGCGAGATCCAGCAGCCCGCGCACAAAATCCTTCACGTCCATGAAATCGCGGACCTGCGAGCCGTCCCCCCAGATTTCCACCTCCGGCGCGTTCGTGTGGATGGCACGCACAAACCGGCCCACGAGCGCGGCGGGGACGTGGGCGGTGGCTTCGTCGAAATCGTCGTCCTCGCCGTACATCGCGGCGGGAATGACGTAGCTGCCGTTCAATTTGAACTGGTCGTTGTAGGCGAGAATGCCGGTGTAAAGCATCCGCTTGGTCGCGCCGTAGGCATAGACGCTGCCGTGAATCGCGCCGTCAAAAATTTTGTCCTCGGTCATCGCCTGCGCCGAACTGGGATAGGCGCACGATGCGCCGGCGGCGATGAGCCGGGCGTGCGGCAGAAATTGTTTCCACGCTTCGAGCGTGTGGGTGTGGATGAGATTGTTGACTTGGAATTGCTCGGCGGTGTGTTTGCCGGGAAACTCGCCCGCCGCCTGGAAGCTGGCGAGGTGCAGGATCAAATCCGCGTTCTGATTTTGTTGGAACACCGCCCCGGCCTGCTCCCGGCGCGTGAGATCAAACTGCCGCCGGCCAAACGCGAAAAACGGGATGCCGCGCTGCGCGAGTTCCGCCTGGAGATGTTTGCCAACGAAGCCGGTGCCGCCGGTGACGAGGACTTTTTTCATGGCGACTCAATCGCCCAGCAACTTCCGTTTCAGCCGGATGCTGGCCATGGCCTCGACGTTTTTGCGCTGCTGCGGGCCGAAGGTTTTTTCCACCGACTGCAAATAGCGCGGGCTGGTGAAATAAGTCCGCCACGCGTCGTCGCGGAATTTTAGCACCTGCGCGGCGCTGAGGTGCTTCGTCGGCAGCGGCTCGCTGTCGTAGGAAAGGAACGCGTAGCCGCCCGGCGTGGTGGGCAGTTTCCAGCCGTTCGCCTTGGCAGTGTAATACAGCGGGCTGCCGGGCAGCGCCTGGCACGGGTACATGTTGGCCATTTCCGTGTTCAGTTCGAGCGCCAGATCCAGCGTCTGCTGCATTGTCTCCAGCGTGTCCTCGGGGAAACCAAAAATGTAATTGGAAATGACATACAACCCGGCGTCGCGGACGGTCTTGATGACCTCGCGGATGTTGACGTCCTGAAAACTGCCCTTGGACACTTCGCGGCGGACGGTCTGGTTGCCGGCCTCGACGCCGAGCGCGAGCCAGTTGATGCCGGCGTCGCGGAATTTTTCCAGATACTGCGGCCGCACGGTGTCCACCCGCGAATAGGTCCACATCCGCAACCCGAGGTTGCGCTCGGCCAGGCCCGTCACCAGCGGCTCGTAATAATTCTTGTTCAGGAAAAACATCTCGTCCGAGACGCGGATGGTTTTCGCGCCGAGCGCCGCGAGCTTTTCAAACTCCTTGAGCATGAACGCCGGCGACCAGAACCGCATGTTCGGCGAATTCGCCGACACCACGCCGTCCGCGTTGTCCGTGCGGTTGACGATGTTGATCATGCAGAAGTCGCATTTGAACTTGCAGCCCAGCGACGTGTAGATCGCGGCGAACGGCGTGCGCAGATCGTGGTTGAACTCCGCGTGCCAGAAATGCGCGCGGTACAAATCCAGCGGCTTGTTTTTGTACGGCAGCAAATCCCAGGCGTAGCCCGGCAAATCCGTGTCCATCCGGTCATTCGGCACAACCATTTCCGGGGCGTTGAGCACCGGCGCGCCGTTTTGCTTGTGGCCGATGCCTTTGACCTTGTCGAGGTTCGACTGCAAATCCGTTCGCAGCAGATTTTGCAACGCATACACGCCCTCGTTCAACAGAATGAAATCCACTTCCTTGAGCGCGATCACTTCCATCGGCAAAGCGCTGGTGTGCGAGCCGACAAAACAGGTTTTGGCCTCCGGATGCGCGGCCTTGAGCAGGCGGGCGAGCGCGGTCGCGCCGATCATGTTGGTCGTGCCGGAATTGGGATTTTGCCCGTAAACCACGAAACAGACCAGCCGCGCGCCGGCTTCGCCGATTCGCTGCGCCGCCTGCGCATCCGACAACCGCTCCGCTCCGCAATCCAGAAGCGCCACGCCGAAGCCGTTGGCGCGGCAGGCCTGCGCGAGGAGCAGCGCCCACGTCGGCGGCTCGATCGCCGAAAAATCCTTGCTCAATTCCTGGTAAGCCTGGGCCGACGAATCGGCGTTGACGAAGAGGACATCGAGCGGGCGGTTCATAAATCAGAGGGAATTGAGCAACGCGCAGAGCGCCTGGATGCGGTCGGTGGCGAGGTCGGGATAATTCCCGATGTAGGCGCCGAAGAAATGGACGTGGTTGACAGCGGGATATTTTTCAAACTCGTTGCCGAACAGCCTGCGCAGGAACGGCTGGCGCAACTGGTTGCCGCCGCCGGAAGTGCCGCGGCGAAACTCAATCTTCCGCTCGCGCAGCGTGGTTTCGATCCGGTTCCACAGCGCCTGATCGGGTTCGCGCAGAACCAAAGTGAAGGCGTAATTGCAACTGCCCGCGCGTTCGAAGTCGGTGAAAAACTTCTTCGGATCGAGATGGTCCAAAAAGCAGTTTAGGTTGCGCGTGCGTTTGGCGTTGTTCGCGTCAAGCCGCTTCAGTTGCGCGCGGCCCAGCACGGCGTTGATCTCCGTGCTGCGGACGTTGTAGGCCGGAAAAGCGAAGATGAAATCAGGATTCAGGTCCGGCCATTCGCTTTTGTAACGGTTTTTGAGCGCGTCGGATTTGCTCTCGCGCACCATGCCGTGCGAGCGGAACATGCGGAGCATCTCGTAAAAATCGGGATCGTTGGTGCAGACCATCCCGCCCTCGATGGTGCTCATGTGGTGCGCGTAATAAAACGAGAAGTTCGACGCGAAGCCGAGCGAGCCGAGCCGTTTGCCGCGGAAGGTCGCGCCGTGCGATTCACAGACGTCTTCGATTAGCGGAATCTGGCGCTTTTGCAATTCCGCGAGCAGCACGTCGTCGAGCGCGTTGTAGCCGAGAATGTGCGTCAGAAACACCGCGCGGGTTTTGGCCGTGATTTTGGAAAGCACCTGCCGCGTGTCCATGCCCAGCGTGCGCGGGTTGATGTCCACGAACACCGGCGTGAAGCCGGCCTGCAATACCGACGCGATGTCGGAAACCCACGTCAGCGTCGGCACGATGATCTCGCCGTCGCCGTCGCGCTCGCGGATCGCGGCCATCGTGATCTGGTTGGCGGAGGAGCCGGAGTTGACGAACACGCTGTGTTTGACGCCGAGCCACTCGGACCATTCCTGTTCGAATGCCGCGACGTTTTTGGATTGCGTCAGGATCGGGTCCTGTTGCAGGAATGCGATGACCGCGTCAAGATCCTCGCGGATGATGTTGTTCGACATCAGCGGCCAGTCGCGCAGACTGGCGGCGGAGACAATTTCACTTTTCGCTGTAGTAGTCGCCATATTCAACCAAAATGGTGCTGCGGCCGTCCTGGCGTTCCAACGCTTTCTGATAGGCCGGAAAAATATCCCGCGGTTCGTCCAGACGAATGACTTCGATGGTCTTGCACATCAGCCGGAACGCGTCCGTGAAATCGCCGACGTGCTGGCACTGCGGGTGCAGCGGGCGCTCGGAACCGATGCCGGTGCGGATGATGACTTTCGGCTGGTAACCGCCGTTGGACATCGCCGGGAGCTTGTCGAGGTGGCTGACGACCTGGTTGACTGCCAGCAGCAGAAAATTCCAGCGCGGAAAAAACGACACCGGCACCAGACCGGTCAGCGCGAGGCCGGTGGACATGCCCATCTGCAATTCCTCGGTCACCGGCAGTTCGAGCAGTTTTTCCCGAGGCACGTTTTTCACGGTGTTGCTCATCGCGGTGCCGGCGCAGGCGACGGCCTGGCCGAGAAAGAGCGTCCGCGGATCGCGCGCGAGGTAATCCATCGAGCGGCAGAGTTCGTCAAAATACTTCATGTCAGAATTGAACGCGCACACCGGCGCCGGCGTGCGGATATTTGGTTTGATACTTGTACGAGACCACCAGCGGGTGGCTGGTCTTTTCGTAGCTCAGCACGGGCTGGTTCCACGCCTCGCGCGTGTCGGTGCAGACGGATTTGCCGTTGTCCTCGACGATGAACCGGATGGGCAACTGGTGGTTGGTGGAATACTTTATGCACTCGTGGGCGATGCCGGTTTCGGCGGTCATCTCGCCCAGGAAACAATGCACCCGCCCCTTTTCGCCGCGCCGCTTGAGGCCGAGCGCGGCGCCGACCGCGATCGGCAGAATCCCGCCGACGATGGCCGAGGAAACGACGCGGTGTTCGGGAAAGCAGAGGGAAATGGAATGACCTGCCAGGATTTCGGCCTTGACAGCTTCGCGCGGCACACCCTTGAGCAGGCACTGATAGTGGCTGCGCCAGGAGCAGCAAACCCAGTCTTCCGGCTTCACGTCCCGAAAAATTTCAATCATCTGCGCTTCGTTGCCGGAGTACAGATGGACGGGGGCGCGGATTTTGGCGGCGTTGAACAGGTCCGCGATTTCGGTTTCAAACGCGATCAAATCTTCGGCGGTCATGTTTGTTCATCGTGCCGAAGACCGGGGGCGGGGTCAAGTTTTTGCAGTGACAGTTTTGTGTCGATTGGGAAAGGGAAGGCCGGCAAACCCGGAAGCCGGACTCCGCACAACCACGGAGCACCCGCGCAACCGAATTCAAACATAGAGCGCCGTGCGCACTTCGCGCGCCATGACACTCGCGAACGGATACCGCTTTTCCGGGTCCGGTTCGAGGCACTTGAGGATGACTTTCTCGAGGCCGACCGGCACGCCGGGATTCAGTTCACGCGGCGACTGAAAGCCCGAGCGGTCCAGTTGTTTGCGCAAAATCTCCGCCGGCGTCTCCCCCGGAAACGGCTTCTGGTTGGTGAGCAGCTCGTAGGCGGACACCCCGAACGCAAAGATGTCCACGCGATGGGTGATCGGCTGTCCCTGTAATTGCTCCGGCGCCATGTAGGCGGGCGTGCCGGGATTTTTTTTGAGCTTGAGCGGTTTCTCCGAAATCGGCTGCGCGATGTCGAAGTCCACCAGGCGCACGCCGGCGTTGCGGGTGACGAGGACGTTTTCCGGCTTGAAATCCAGGTGCATGAAGCCGTTTTCGTGCATGTGCTCCAGTCCGGCGGCCATATCAATGATGATCTGGGAGACGTGCTCCGCCAGCAGCGGATCGCTGCGCGCATAAAGTTCCTTGAGGTTCTCGGCCTCAACGTAATCCATCAACAAATACGGCTGGCCCTTGATTTTGCCGTGCTCGACGTAACCGACGATGTTGTCGTGGTCGGCCAGGAGGGAAAGAATTTCGCAGCCGCGCAGGAAGCGGCGCTTGGCAAACCAGTTAAAGCGGTATTTCTCGTGCATCAGGCGCAGCGCGTACGCTTTGCCCTTGCCGTCGGTGGCGAGCCAGATGTCCGCCATGCCGCCGCTGTTGATCAATTCCTGCAAATAAAACCGGCCGAACGGCTTGGGGCCGGTCGTCGCCGCGGGAGCCATGCTGTTCACGGATTGCGCCATCACCCTCAAATTACACCCCCCGCCCCGCCGCGCCAACTGGTTTTGAGTGCGCCCGTCTGACGTAACAGAACATCGCGCAGCCATACCTGCCGATCATCGCCGCGCCGATGCCGCTGGTGACGTGGTCGTAGCCGGGCGTGATGTCGGTGGTGAAGAGCCCGCGCGTTTAGAACGGCGCTTCCCCGCACCATTCGAGCTTTTTGACCTTGCTTCCCTCAATCATGTGAACGGGCAATTGTTCTTCAAACATTCAGACCCTCAGCGAGCCACGGAAACCCCGGCCGCTGTAGTAAGACTCTGCGCCGTTGTGACCGATGAAGACGCGGTTGTAACGGCGATCCCCATAAATCGCGCCGCCGAGTTTGCGGATATCCGCCGGCGTTTGTAGCCAGCTCGACGACTTCGTGTCGAACTCGCCCAGCTTTTGCAGCGCGAGATATTCCGCCTCCGTCAACACCTCCACGCCCATGTCCGCCGCCGCATCCAGGACGCAGTTTTTGGGTTTGTGTTCCTTGCGCGCATCCAACGCCGCGCGGTCGTAGCAAAAACTGACGCGGCCCTTGGGACTTTGCGCGGAACAATCCATGAAGATGAACTCGCCCGATTTTTTATCCTGACCGACGACATCCGGTTCGCCGCCGGTGCGTTCCATTTCCGCAAGCGACCACAACTTTTCCGGCCGGACCTCCAAACGCGCCTGCACCTTGGCCCACACCCAACCCGGGTGACGGGCCTTGTTCGCGTCAAACCGGGCTTTCAACGCCGCCAGCAACTCGTCGCGTTGTTTGGGGGACAATTCTTTTTTATTTTTCATATCGACGTGGGATGCGAAACATACCTTTTCCATCCGTGTAATAAATTAAGAATTGAATCATCGCCAATAGCGCATCCTTCGCCCCCAGTGTGAATTTGTTGAGCTTTGCACGAACCTCCTCATGAAATTGCCGTCTAGCTTGAAGAAGGACTAGTTCGACGGCTTTATCACCAGTAGTCGCAAGCAGTGTTTCAAGAAACAAAATGCGGCGATGGTCTTCTAAGATATGGGAAAGCCTCACTCGATGCGTGTGTGCGCCTCGAATCATAATAATGTCTCCAAATTTTTCTTTGACGATTTTCCGTAATTCTGAACCCAGAACGCTCACTTTTTCCAGATCGGCATCGCGAACATAAGCACGCTGAAAAAAGGTTATGCAACTGTCGATACGGTTAATGAAGACATACAGTTCTTCAAGATGTGATTCAAAGAGAAGCTTTCTGAAGCGATGAACTGACACACCTTTCGGCAATTTTGGAGATGAGCAATAGAGGCGAGCGCAGTCCGCAAGCGTGGCGAAAGATTCTTCAAGTTCGGTCAAATGGGTCAGTAGGTCTTGCAGAAACAACAACGGCTGATCGGTTGGCGTGAGTTGTTTTAGCGCGCCCTCTCCTTTGAGAAGGCAATCCATATTGTTTTGAAAATCTGTCCGTTCTTTCCCGCCTGCTTTTTCGAAATGCTCACCAAAAGTCCAATTTGCTGCGTGCACCAGCAATTTGAAATCTTTGGGAATTTGAATTAGCGCGCTCAATCAATCCAAATGGTATTTCACTCTTGTGAGGAGTTTAAAGTTTTTAGTTCAAGTGCGCGGGCTTTGCACACGGCTTTCGCGGTGGTTGAGGCGGGCGCGGGTCATGCGTTCGCGGAGGCCGCCTTTTTGGACAAAGTCCGTTTCCAAGCGGCGAACCAGTTGGTCGAGCAGGTAGTTGGTCTGGTGAATCAGGCAGATGGCGATGTTGGCCAGGGTCTCCGCCGGGCGCGTTTCCATGAAAGCACGATAGGTTTCATAGGATTCATCTGGTCTAGAACCTAATTTACGGGCGTAAAGAGCTTCACGGGAGTTTTTGTCCCACTGGGGAAAATCGCGGACGCGGAGGAAGTCCTGGTAGTCCAGCAGTAGTTCCTCCAGGCTGGCGCGCGCGACGTTCATGAGCTTGATCTCGGTCTCGGTGGAGGTGACGGAGGCTTTGCTGCCTTCGGCGATGTTCTGTTTGCCGGAGCGCGCGGCCTGAATCATCTGGTCGCGCGTGCGGTCGCCCTTGGCGAGAAACTTTTCGCAGAAGCGAAAGGTGTAGTCGTAGAGCACCTCGGCCTTGCGGTAGGCGTGGAGCGCGCGGTAGTTGCCGGTCTTCTGAAGGAATTTTTCAGGGGACTCGGGCATGGTGGATAAGGCTTATTGGACGAATAGGGCTTATGCTTTGGCGTAAACCTCCGCGCCTTTTTCCACAAACTCCTTCGACTTTTCTTCCATGCCCTTCTTCAGCGCCTCTTCCTCGGCGATTCCTTGTTCGGCGGCGTATTTGCGGACGTCTTCGGTGATCTTCATGGAGCAGAAGTGCGGGCCGCACATGGAGCAGAAGTGCGCGGTCTTCGCGCCGTCTTGCGGCAGGGTTTCGTCGTGGAATTCGCGCGCGGTCACGGGGTCGAGCGCGAGGTTGAATTGATCTTCCCAGCGGAATTCAAAGCGCGCCTTTGAGATGGCGTTGTCGCGGTATTGCGCGCCGGGATGGCCCTTGGCCAGGTCCGCCGCGTGCGCCGCGATCTTGTAGGTGATGACGCCGTCTTTCACGTCTTTCTTGTTCGGCAAACCGAGATGTTCCTTGGGCGTGACGTAGCAGAGCATCGCGCAGCCATACCAGCCGATCATCGCGGCGCCGATGCCGCTGGTGATGTGGTCGTAGCCGGGCGCGATGTCGGTGGTGAGCGGCCCGAGCGTGTAGAACGGCGCTTCGCCGCACCACTCGAGTTGCTTGGCCATGTTTTCCTCGATCATGTGCATGGGCACGTGGCCCGGACCTTCGTTCATGACTTGCACGCCCTTGGCCCACGCGCGTTTGGTGAGTTCGCCCTGCGTTTCGAGTTCGCCGAACTGCGCGCGGTCATTCGCATCGGCAATCGAGCCGGGGCGAAGTCCGTCGCCGATGGAGAACGCAACGTCATACGCGGCCATGATGTCGCAGATGTCGTCCCAGTGCGTGTAGAGGAAATTTTCTTGGTGATGCGCGAGGCACCATTTGGCCATGATGCTGCCGCCGCGCGAAACGATGCCCGTCATGCGGCTCGCGGTCATCGGCACGAAACGCAGGAGCACACCCGCGTGGATGGTGAAATAATCCACGCCCTGCTCGGCTTGTTCGATGAGCGTGTCGCGGAAAAGTTCCCACGTGAGGTCTTCGGCGCGGCCATTGACCTTTTCCAGCGCCTGATATATCGGCACGGTGCCGATAGGCACGGGCGAGTTGCGGAGAATCCATTCGCGCGTGGCGTGGATGTTCTTGCCGGTGGAAAGATCCATGACGGTATCCGCGCCCCATTTGATGGACCAGCGCATCTTTTCGACTTCCTCCTCGATGCTCGACGCGACGGCAGAATTGCCGATGTTGGAATTAATTTTCACCAAGAAATTCCGGCCGATAATCATCGGCTCATTCTCCGGGTGGTTGATGTTCACCGGAATAATCGCGCGACCAGCGGCGACTTCTTCGCGCACGAACTCGGGCGTGATTTCTTTCGGGATGCGTTGCGGAAATTTCTTGAAGACGGAAGGCGTGAACTCGCTGCTGGCGAGCTGCTGCGAACCGGCGTGCTGCTTGTAGAGCTGGTTGCGGACGATGTCGTTCGCCATGTCCGAGATACGGGCGCGGCCCATATTTTCGCGGATGGCGATGAATTCCATCTCCGGCGTGATGATGCCGGCGCGGGCATAATGCAACTGCGTGACACATTTGCCCGCCTTGGCGCGGAGCGGCTTGCGACGCTGTCCGAGCAAGCCGGGAAACTCCACGAGGCGATTCTTTTCGGCGTTGCTGGCAAACTCGGCGTGCTTGCCGGAGAGATAGCCATTATCCATCGGCTTCACTTCGCGGCCGTCATATTCCTCCACGTCGCCGCGCTTGAGAATCCAGTCGCGGCGCAGCGCGGGCAGACCTTCGTCGGACGTGCCCTTGAAATCGGGATCGCCCCACGGCCCGCTGCAATCATAAACGCGCACGGGCGCATTTTGCTCAATCGCGCCGGTGTAAGACTTGGTGTCGCTGACTTCGATCTCGCGCATCGGCACGCGGATTTCTGGATGCAACACGCCGGCGACGTAAACTTTTTTGCTGGCCGGCAGTTGTTCGCTGCTGTGCGGTTCGAATGATTCTTTGGTCGCGATCATAATGGTTTGCTTGGTTTGACACGAGCGGCGGAGAAGGTTGTCGAGCTTCCTTCGCCGGCATTACCCGGATCAGGTTCAATGGGTCTCCTGATTCGTCAGGACTCTCAACTGTCGCAACAGTTCCCCAGTAACGAACACACTGTAGGAGGGGTGGAACGCCCGGTCAAGCGCGGCCGCAGGCTCGGGTGTGATTTGGAATGCCGGTCAGTTCTTGAGATATGACCAATAGGAAGCCCAAAGGTTGTTGGCTCTGGTGACGCGCAACTGGAGCATGGGTTCCAAGTTGGTTTCCTTCCACCACGCACCGGAAAGTTTGAGGCGTTGTTGGATGACATGACGGTGAGCGCTTTCTATCTCGCCGGAGCCAATGGGAAGTTTGTGGCGGCGTGCCGCGGCATAATCCAAGTTGTTCTGGCGTTCTTTCAAATACCGGCAGGCGTCCCGCACGGGAGTTTCTGCCGCAGTCTCGGTTTCCTGATGCGGCTCCATGCTCCGGAGCACTTTTTCTGATTGGTTGTTCAGCAGTCTGCCTTGCTGCCGTTGCCGCCAGGGCCGCTCTTTTCCCTTGGCGGCCACCGTCGTCGCCGCTGCCGCCAGATACTCGCTGACGTGGTAATAGTCGATTAGATAGCGTCCCTGCTGGCCGAAGTTCTCGCTGAACTTGTCCACGATCCACGGAGCGCCGTCACCCACACCATGAACGCAAGCCCGATCGTGCAAGCCTGCTTGCAGGGCGGTTTGCCGCCACATACCCGAGGCAATGTCTGGCAGTGCCCATGGTGGCGCCATAAATCCCTTGAGTTTGCTCCACGCCACGGGCCAGGCACAAACGGGCCTCACGCCATAACAGAGTTTTGCCCTTGCGGGCATCCAGTCCCTTGCCCGGCTGCATCACCGGCACCATGCTGCCGTCCATTTCCGTGATCATCTGCCGGGGCGCGGGTCCTTTGTGTTTGCGCGTGAGTCCGGACATCTTCCGTCCGTGATCCAAAGTCTGTTTGCGCACCGCGCTGTCGGGAATATCAATCCGGTAATGTTCCTTCACGCGCCCGGCGGCGCGGGTAAAAGCGGCTTCGGCTCCGAAGTCGACCGGCACCCGCTGCAAGGGGCGCGAATAGCCACGCGACTGCACTCCAGCACGCTGGCAGAAGGGCCGCATCTCCGCACCACGCCGTCCCCACCGCAGCAACTGCTCAACCACCTCCACCGGCCCGAAGGTGGTGAACCACTTCACTTTTTTTTAATGTGCTTAATGGCTGAGGGATTTTCCCGCTGGCTCTCCCTCACGCGGTGTTGTTGCTTTTCGTTGGCCCAGTCGCCCAACAGCTCCCCGCCCAGCTTTTGGATCTGCTCGATCGTCCGCGCTTCGGCGTCGTCGGCCGTACAACCATCGGCAATCGCCTGATCCATCATGTCCGCGATCTTTTGCAGCCGTTCGTAAACGTGCGGGCGCGAGGCGAATCGCACATCCAACGGTGTGGGTGACTTCTTCTTTTTCGGCAGTTCATCGTTCATGAACCACTCTATTTATACCCTGCTAAATTTGTACAATTCCAAAACAGCCTGATTCTCGAACTATTTCTGACCGGCACTTCAAATCACACCCCGCAGGCTCCTCACGCCCGGCTCGCGTGCATGATCCTGCCGACCACCGTGCGCTCGACGCCCGGCGCCAACACCGTTACCCTCCCGCCCATGCAAACCCGACTATTTGGTCCGACAAACCTCGCCGTTTCCGAAATCGGCCTCGGCTGCTGGCAACTCGGCGGCGCGGACTGGGGCGCGCTCGACGACCGGCGGGCCTTCGCCATTCTCAATAGCGCCGCGGATGCGGGTGTCACCTTTCTCGACACCGCCGACGTGTACGGCGCGGGCCGGAGCGAAACGCTCGTCGGAAAATTTCTCCAGCAGCGAAAAGAAAAGTTTTTCGTCGCCACCAAACTCGGCCGCATGGCCGATCTTTACCCGGACCAATACACCGAGGCCGGCGTGCGCACGGCGACGGAAGCGTCGCTGCGGCGGCTGGGCGTGGAGGCGCTGGATCTGACGCAATTGCATTGCGTGCCGCCGCAAGTTCTACAGCGGGGGGAGATTTTCGACTGGCTGCGCCGGCTGCAGCGTGACGGCAAAATCAGGCACTTTGGCGCGAGCGTGGAGAGCATGGACGAAGCGAAGGTCTGCCTTGCGCAGGAGGGACTTTGCTCGCTGCAAATCATCTTCAACCTGTTCCGGCAGAAACCGGTTGAAGCCATTTTCGCTGAGGCGAAACAGAAACGTGCCGGCATCATTGTTCGCCTGCCTTTGGCCAGCGGCCTGCTTGGCGGCAAGATGACAAAGCAGCAACAATTTGCGCCGACTGATCACCGAACTTATAACCGCGACGGCCAGGCCTTCAACGTCGGCGAAACCTTTGCGGGGCTGCCGTTTGAAAAGGGCGTGGACCTGGCGGACGCTCTCAAACCACTCGTGCCCGCCGGCCTGACGCTGGCCGACCTGGCGCAGCGCTGGATTCTCGACCACGATGCGGTTTCCACGGTGATCACCGGCGCGAGCCGGCCGGAGCAGGTGGCGGCGAACGCCCGCGTTTCTGAACTGCCGCCGCTACCGCAGGATCTGCACCGCAAGCTCCGCGAGTTTTACGAACAGGAAGTCGCGGCGCACATTCGCGGGCCGTATTGAACAAGCCGGCTGGCCGCCTTGGAAATCGGGTGCGAAACCTTTCGCTCATTTGATTTCAAGCGGTCCGGCGTTAGCTTGTCCGTCATGAAATTCTTCGCCCCCCTTGCCGGCGTGGTCTGGCTGCTGTCGGTCCACCGGCTGGCGGCCGAGCGGATCAACCAGGAAGGCCGCATTCTCGGCGCGCTGCCGGTGGTGACGAATCCAATTTTGTTCAATACGACCAATGCGGATGCGGTCGTCGCGCCGATGCAAATCTTCCCGGTGACGAATCCGTGGAACGAGGACATTTCCCGCCGCCCGGTGCTGACGAACTCGGACGCGATGATCGCGCAAATCAACTCGGACGTGGGAGCGTCGCACCGGAAGCTGGAGTTGTTTCAAGAAATGAATTTTGTCCTGCTGCCGGACAACCAGCCGCGCGTGCCGGTGAGTTTTTTCAATTATCCGGACGAATCGGACCTCGACGGCGGTGCTTCCCCGGTGGGTCTGTATCCAATTCCGGCCAACCTGCCAATTGAAACCTGGCCGACGGGCACGGGCACGCAAACGCTCGCGCAATGGCAGACGAACAACGACACGAGCGACCGGCACGCGATCATGGTGGAACCGGGCGCGGGCTTCATCTGGGAAACGTGGGAGACGGCGCTGGTCGGCACGAACTGGCAGGCGTCCAACGGCGCGAAGTTCGATCTGAACACGAACGGCCTGCGACCCGACACCTGGACTTCGGGCGATGCGGCGGGGCTGCCCATGTTCCCCGCGCTGGTGCGTTTCGACGAATGCGAACGCGGCATGGTGGAGCATGCGTGCCGGCTCGTGGTGGTGCACACCCGCGCGGAACATGTTTATCCCGCGACGCACAACACCAGCGGTTACACCGGCGCCAATTATCCGGCCATGGGCCAGCGGCTGCGGCTCAAGGCGGGTTACGCCATTCCGGCCAGCTGGACGAGGGAGGAAAAGGCGTTGCTGCTCGCGTTGAAAAAATACGGCGCGCTGGTGGCGGACAACAGCAGTTCGTTCTTTTCCATTTCCATCACGCCGGACGACCGCTGGGGAAATGCCTTTGCCGACTTTGCGGGCACCGGCCTGAGCATCACAAATTTCGAAGTCATCCAGACAACCGGAGCAAACGAAGGCCCGCGTTCGGCGGGCGCTCCGGTGGCCAACGCCGGCCCGGATCAAACGGTGGTGTTTGGTCAGCCGGCGCAATTGGCGGGCGTGGTGAGTTTTTCCAATTCGCCGCCGCTCACCCAATGGCTGGCTTATTCCGGGCCGGGCACAGTCACGTTCGGCAACGCCGCCCAAACCAACACGACCGCGAGCTTCAGCACGCCTGGAACCTACACGCTGGAGTTGCGCGCGGATGATGGTGTCCACGCCGTGGCGTATGACGCGGTGGTAATCACCGTGACGAACCTTATCCGGTTATCCGTCGCACGCATCGGCACGAATGTGCAGATGAGTTGGACCGGCGGGGTGGCGCCATACGTCGTGCAACGCGCGGGCGCTTTGTCGACAGCGGCGTGGAGCGACCTGCTAATAACCAGCACAAACAGCGCGAGTCTTCCCATCACGAACTCGACCGGCTTTTTCCGCGTGCACGGACAGTAGGCGACGGACGAACGGTTTTGCCGCTGCAGGAACGATTGCCATTTTTTGGCAGAACCGGCATTGTCCGCATAATGAAACAAGCCACAGGTTTTCCCGGCGGGCAGGTGGCCCGGACCGTTGAATTCGTGGGTTACCAGGACGGCGCGGTCGTCAGCCGGGAGATTATCAAGAAATCCACCGGCAACGTGACGCTCTTTGCGTTCGACGCCGGCGCGGGTTTGAGCGAACACACCGCGCCGTTCGACGCGCTGGTGCAGGTGTTGGAGGGCGAGGCGGAAATCATCGTGGCCGGCCAGACGCACCTCGTCCGCGATGGCGAGATGATCCTGCTTCCGGCGGGACAACCGCACGCGCTCAAGGCGGTTCAACGATTCAAAATGATGCTCACCATGATCCGGTCGTGAACGGCTCCTTGCCGCCAAACCACCAACCCAAAACTTTCCGCCAAAAATTCCTGCGACACAACCTATGGCAGACTCCAAACGCATTCCCACGGATGGCGGACCAGCCTTCGGGCACAACCCCTTTGCGGCCTTGTCCAGCGCGGGTCTCCTGCCCGCGCCCGAAAAATCATCGGCGGATTCCGCGACCGTGGCGAAACCCGCAAAAAAAAATCGCGGCCGGGTGGACATCGTCCGGGAAAAGGCCGGGCGCGGAGGCAGGACGGTGACGGTGGTGAAAAATTTCGTCGGGATCGGCCTGCCGGAAAAGGAGCAACTGGCCCAGGCTATGCAGCGCGCCTGCGGCACTGGCGGCACGGTAAAAAATGGCCAGATTGAAATCCAAGGTGACAAGCGCGAGGAAGTCGCGCGCATCCTGACGGCGGCCAACTTCCGGCCGGTGTTCGCGGGCGGTTGAAACGCCGCGCTGACCGTGCCTTGAACCGCCATCGAAGCAACCCGACGAAGCGGGACTTTCTGCCGCCATTCAAAAAGGCGTTGGCTCGGGAAACGTGGATTCATCCAAACAGGTTTCCCGCGCCGATCTTTCAAACCGGCTTTGACTTTGGGGCGGGGTGATAACAGATTTACCGCGTGAACATCCTGACCTGGCTTGCCGCAGCCTTTTTTTTGCTTGGCGGTTCCGCTGTTTTTCCGGCCGAGGCCGCTTTCAACGCCTTTTACGTGTTTGGCGACGGCGCCTGCACCACGACGAACAACGGCGCAACACCCCCCACCTCAAATTATTACTATGGCAAACGCTACTCCAACGGCCGGGTCTGGGTGGAGGTGCTCACGCAGCGGCAAGGCTTGACTTATGATGCCAATAAGAACTGGTCGTACTTCGGGCAATCCAGCAGTGCGCTGGTGTCGAATGTCAGTCATTTCATCGTCCCGGCCAACGCGACCAACGCGCTCTTTGCGGTCTGGGCCTGCGACGCCGATTTCGTCCTCGACATGGAAGCCTTCGGTGGTCTGACGGATGCCTCCTATGGCACCAATATCACCTTGTGGACGAACGCCATCGCAACGCATCTCAGCAATCATCTTACCGCCATCACAAACCTCTACGCCAAAGGCGTCAGAAACCTGATCGCGTTGAACGCCGTGGACATCACGAAGATACCGAGTTTCAACGGCTTACCCGCCGCCAACCAGTTTTTTGTCCGCCAACGCATCTCCAATTTCAACACCGAGTACGTCGAACTGTTGAACGTAGTGCGAAATGCCTATCCCGGTCTCAAGATATGGATTCCCGACATTTTCACGCTGCTGGACGACGTCGAGGCGCATGCCGCCAATTATGGACTCACCAACCTCTTGAATAGCAGTGGGATCATTTCAGACGCTATTGATGCCGGCCTGACCGTCACCAACGGCGCCGGCACCAATTGTGTTTTTTGGGATCCGTTCGACCCAACCGCGAAATTCCACGAAGTGATCGCCGACGTGGTCCAGCAAATGGTTTCCCCGGCGGTGCTCACCGGTCTGACGAACGGCAGCGACGGAATTCATCTGGCCGCGTCCAGTCTGCCCCTTGGTTTGGGGGGCTACGTGGAAGGCAGAACCAATCTGCTTTCCGGCTCCTGGGTGTCCGAAGAAAGTTTCAACAGCACCAACCTGGCCCAGAGCCTTTTCGTGCCCGCCGCGACGCCGCCGCATTTTTACCGGCTGCGTTTTCCGTACGCCTGGTCGTGGCCGTGAAGGCGGCCGATTTTCGATTGTTGTTGAATTGCGCGGCGGCTGGTTGTATTCAGGACGCAGCTTTGAAACTTGTTTAATGCCAGCGAAAGACCTCAGTAGTTTGCGCGAAAGCGGCGGGGGACTCTACGTTGGGAACATGTTGCAAGACTTTCCGCTCTGCGGCGTGGTGGCGGTGGACGCGCAGACCAACATCGTCCTGGCAACTCCTGAAGCCGAGGAGATGCTGCGGACGTTGCGCGGCGGCGCGGCGGCGGAACCGACAGCGGGTCTGCCTGCGCCGGTGCTCGAACTGATCCGCGAGATGCGCGAGACCGGCCAGTTGCTGGTGGAGCGTGAATTGACCCTGCCGATGGCCGGACTGCCTCCGACCGTTTACGCCGTCACGGTGGCGCCCGGAACTGGCGCGCAACCCGGCGCGGCCGTGGTGGTGCTGCGCAGTCTCTCCGCCCGGGGCCGGCTCGAGCAGACGCTCCTGCGCCTGGACCGCCTGGCGAGCCTGGGCACGCTTTCCGCCACCATGACCCACGAGATGAAGAACGCGCTCGTGGCCATCAAGACCTTCGTGGATCTGTTGCTGGAGAAACACCAGGACGCCGAACTGGCCGGCGTTGTCAGTCGCGAGTTGAAACGTCTGGACGCGATGGTCCTGCAGATGCTCAAGTATGCGGCCCCGCCGCTGCCCACGCTTTCGCCGGTGCGCCTGCATGAAATTCTCGATCATTCCCTCCGCCTGGTGCAGCATCGCGCCGGAGGGCCGGCCATCAACTTCAAGCGGGAGTTCCGCGCCCAGCCAGATGTGTTTCTCGGGGACGCGCATCAATTGGAGCAGGCCTTTCTCAACCTGCTGCTCAACGCGTTGGAAGCCATGCTCACCACCGGCACGCTCACTGTCCGCACCGAACTGCTGCCGGCCGCGCCGCCCGCCACCGCGCAATTCCGCGTTCAGATTTCAGACACCGGCCCCGGCATCCCAACCGACAGCCTGGGCAGCATTTTCGATCTCTTCTACACGACCAAGAACAACGGCACCGGCTTGGGCCTGCCGGTGACGCGGTGCATCATTCAGGATCACGGCGGCAGCATCAGTGCGGAAAGCCAGCCCGGTCTTGGTGCCACCTTCACCATACTGCTGCCCGTCCGCGCCTGAGCCGCCGCATGTCCCGTCTCGCCACGCTCGCCATTCTGAGCGACATCCATTATGCTTCCGCCGCCGAACAGGCGCGCGGAAACGATTTCGAACTCGAAGGAATCGGCAATGCGCCACTGCGGCGTCTGCTTCAGTTTTATCGCCGCTTCATCTGGATGCACCGGCCTCTCGCCCAAAATCATCTCCTCGAAAAATTTCTCAATCAAGCTGGCCCAGCCGACCTGGTGGTTGCCAACGGCGATCTGGCCTGCGACACCGCGTGTCTCGGCGTCAGCGACGATGCGGTGTGCCAGAGCGCGCAGGACTGTCTGGCCCGGCTGCGGAGCCGGTTTGATGGACGGATGCGCGTCGCCTGGGGCGACCACGAACTGGGCAAGGTCAATCTGGCCGGCGTGCGCGGCGGCATGCGCCTGGCCAGTTACGAGCGCGCGCAACACGATCTGGAACTGGAACCGTTCTGGCGCGTGGAACGCGGCTGCTACGTGCTGCTCGGTGTGGTTTCTTCGCTGGTGGCGCTGCCGGTGTTCGAAGCCGACACGCTCGCCGAAGAACGCGATAGCTGGGAGCAATTGCGTGCGCAGCATCTCGACGAAATTCGTGTCGCGTTCCGCGCGCTCACGCCGGATCAACGCGTGCTGCTTTTCTGCCACGATCCGACCGCGCTGCCATTTCTGTGGCGGGAACCGCGGGTGCGCGAAAAAATCGGTCAAGTCGAGCAGACGATCATCGGCCATCTGCACTCGAATTTATATTTCTGGAAAAGCCGGTTGCTGGCCGGAATGCCGGTTCTCGATTTTCTCGGCCACTCCGCGCGGCGCATGAGCGCGGCGCTGCACGAGGCGCGGCATTGGAAACCGTTCCGGGTGCGGCTTTGTCCGTCGCTGGCCGGCATCGAACTGCTCAAAGACGGCGGCTTTTACCAGGTGGAACTGGACTTGGACGGCCGCCGGCCCGCTCGTTTCCAATTCCACCCGATTCCGCGGTAAGCCTGCTCGTAGCTGCGACGCACCGTCGCAGAAGGGCGACGGCGAAGCCTTCGTCGCCCGATGACTTGTCGGTTTTATTCGCGTCTGAAAATCGTGGGGTTCGCGGAATGGCCCTTTTCCGATAGCTATGGCAGGATGCGGCGATGCAGTCAGCAAGCCGACCAACGGCCAGACAAAAGTCCGGAGCCGATTCCCGGGTAAAACAAGCCAAGACCGGGACCGTTGCAAAGTGGATCGGCGCACAGTGCCTCCCGGCCTCGTGGTGGACAAACTCGTCCTGGATTATGGTGGCGTGAATAAATCTAATTTCGGCCCGCCAGAAACGTGCATTGCGGAGGCTGCCCGCAAGACCAATTGACCGCGAAGAAGAAGTGCAGAGCGCTGATCTTTTCAAATGCGGCTAAGAGCCAGCGGTTGCAAGGCCTTGTGCCACTGCCAAGAAATAAGAGGTTTGCCAAAACGTGAAATTTTGTAAGGATTGGGCGTTGCCGCCGACCTATCTTTAGTCATGAACTGGCTTTCCCGGATCTTTCGGGTGCTTTCGCCCACTTGCCAGCAGGCCGTGCGCCTGCAGTCCGAGGCTTTGGACCGGCCGCTGCCGCGTCTCCAGCGCCTTGGTTTGCGAATTCATCTGGTGCTCTGTTCCTGGTGCGCCCGCTACGGAAAACAGATCCAGTTTCTGCGCGCCGCCGCGCAGCGCCGCGAGCACGAGGACTCTGCACCGGGGTCCACCCTTTCCGCCGAAGCTCGGGAGCGGATTAAAAGGGCCTTGGAATCCACCAAAACGTAACTTTGCCGCCACCAAACTGCCACAACACCCGGGCAGGATGCATTTTGTGAACGCAACCGTTGAATCCGTCCGCCTGCTGGTCCACGCGCCAGCGCATTACGCGGCGCGACTGGCGCGTGCCGCCGGAGACATCCGCGCCGCGCAGACTTTGCGGTTTGAAGTGTTCAATCTCGAACTTCAAGAGGGCCTCGCCCAATCTTTTGCCCGCGGCTTGGACGAAGACCCTTTCGACGCGGTTTGCGATCACCTGATTGTCGAACATCTGCCTTCGGGTCAAATCGTGGGCACTTATCGTTTGCAGACGGGTGAAAACGCCCGGAAAAATCTCGGCTTTTACTGCGCGCAGGAGTTTGAATTTGCTGGGTTCGAGCCGCTGCGCCCGGAGCTGATCGAACTGGGCCGCGCCTGCGTGCATCGCCAGCACCGGAACCTGGTCGTGCTGGGCCTGCTCTGGAAAGGCATTGCTGACTACGCTCAGGCGCGCGGGGGGCGGTACTTGTTCGGTTGCAGTTCCCTCACCTCGCAGGACCCGGCGGTCGGAGCGTCGGCATACGCCGATTTGTGCCGCAAACATCTGGTCGAACCACGCTGGCGCACGCTGCCACTGCCTGCATTTGGCTGCGCACTGACGGCACTCTCTGCGGAACCGGTGAGTCTCCCCAAGCTGCTCCGCGCGTATCTGAGCCTTGGCGCAAAAATTTGCGGGCCGCCCGCGCTGGACCGGCAGTTTCGGACGATTGATTTCCTGACCTTGTTGGATTTGAAGGGATTGCCGCCGCTGGCGCGGCAGCGGTTTTTCGGCAGCGCGGCCTGAGTCCGGAATCTGCACACCTTCGTAAAAAGCAAAGTGGCGGAGAGAGGGGGATTCGAACCCCCGATAGCCTTTTGGACTATTCACGCTTTCCAGGCGTGTGCATTAAACCACTCTGCCATCTCTCCGCTGGCCGGGCCGTGTTTTACTCGCACGAGTCGGCGGCAAAGGCAAGCGCATTCGACCAACCATAAGGTCCAGGCCTGGTCTGCAGGATCGAGTTGCCGAGGGGATTTAGCAAGAAAAGCGAAGCGGCCCCAACGAGAGTATCGCGGCTATTTGCAACTCCGGCTCACTGGTTTAAATTTCCAAGACTTTCTCAAACCGAGTGAGGTTGCGCGCGCCGCTCTCGGTCACGAGGGCCACGTCCTCCAAGCGGACGCCGCCGAGCTTGGGATAATACAGCCCCGGCTCCACCGTGACGACATGCCCGGCTTTTAACACACCTTTGGACTGGCGGCCCATGCGCGGTGCCTCGTGGATCTCCAACCCCAGTCCGTGGCCGGTGCCGTGAAAAAAACCCTGCATCCGCCGCGCGCTCAATCCGGTTTTATAGCCCATGCGCTCAAAAAATTCCTCCACGGTCTGATGCACCTCAGCGGTTGGCACGCCGGCGTGAATCCGCTCGAAGGCGAGCCGCTGTCCCTCTTGCACGGTGGCATAAAGTTTTCGCACCGCCTCGCTGGCCCGGCCTTTGACCACGGTGCGGGTAATGTCCCCAAAGTAACCGGTCTTTTGTGAGCGCGGAAAGACATCGAGGATGATCGGCTCGTTGGCGCGCAACGGCCCGGCGCCGGCTTCATGCGGATCGCAGCCCTGCCGACCGCCAGCGACGATGGTGTGGTGGGCCGTGCCGTGCATCTGCAAGATGGCGGTCTCGATGATCCCGCGGAGTTTCTCCGAAGTAAGCGGTGCGCCGCGATAAACCAGACGCCGGTCTTTGCCGGTTTTGGCCAGCCGCAACGCCTGCATCCCCTCGGCCAGCCCCACCTCGGCCATGGTCAGCGCCGCGCTGATTTTCTTCACTTCGTCCGCGGACTTGCGCTCGCGTTCCGGAAAGAAATCAACAGGCTTGGTCTTGACGCCCAGCCGTTTCAGTTCGCGGGCCAGGCCCAGCGGAAAGTTCTGCGGCACCCGCACGGCCCGGACTTTGTGCTCGCGCAGCAAGTGACGGACGACTTGGGCCAGATCCGTGTTTTTGCGGCCGTGGCGACGCAACTGGGCTTGGATGCTGCTCAACGAGACCCCGCGACAATGCGGTGCCTGCCGCCGCGCGCGGCCCATTTCCAGGTCGCTCAGGACGACGTAACTGCGGCCGTGCAAGCGCAGGTAGATGAACGGATCCGGCACCCACATGCCCACGGCGTAAAGCATGTTGGCGTCGCGCTCGCTGTCCGCCACGATCAGCAACTGGTCGGCCTCTTTCACGGGTTCGATCGCTTCTGAAATAGTCCCAACGTGCCGCGCCGAGTCCCCGGCGCCCGAGTTGACCTCAGTGCAAAAATGTCGGCGACAAAAAATACAACTGGCCGACTTCGAGCTTGGGCAGGTCCATGCCCAAATCCACTTTCAGCGCGGGCGTTTTGGTCTGGTTGAACATCCGGAAAAAATCGCCCAGATCATAGCGCTCCTGGTACTGCACCAGATTGGCGCTTTTGAGTCCCGCGAGTCGCTTGGCGGCCTTGACCGCGATATCGAAGTTACCGAGCTGGTCCACGAAACCTTCCTCCAGCGCCTGTTTGCCGGAAAGCACGCGGCCGTCGGCGTAATCCTCCCAGTCACTGGCCAGCGCCGCGCCCTTGCCGTCATTCTGGTCGTGGGCGTGGTTGCGGCCCTCGCGGACGACGTCCTTGAATCGGCCGTACGTTTCATCAATCAGGGCCTGCACCATGGCGCGCTCGTCTTCGGGAATTTCCTCCGGGCGGCGCTCGCCACTGAGCATGTCCTTGTGCTTGCCGCTTTTGTAAACGTTCGGCGCCAGCCCCACCTTGTCCATCAGTCCACGGTAGTTCCAAGTGTGCATGATAACCCCGATGCTGCCGGTCAGCGTCATTTCATTGGCGACGATCCAGCGGCACGGCACGGAGATATAATACCCGCCCGAAGCGGCCAGGTTGCCCATCGAGGCGATGACCGGCTTGCCGGACTTCTCCTGAAAATCCGCGATGGCGCGGTTGATTTCGTCCGAGGCCAGCACTTCGCCGCCCGGCGAATCCACGCGCAACACCACGGCTTTGACCTTGTTATCCTCACGCGCCTCTTTGAGTTGCGCCTTGATCAATTCGAGCATTGTCGAACCACCCTGGCTGGCGATGCGGCTGGTGATGATGCCCGCGACGTCCACCACGGCGATTTTTACCGAGGCATCATTGTCCTCCAGCAGCGTCTCCTCCAGGCGCGGACCGGCGGTGCGGCTATGGACCGCTTTCACCGGCGCGAAACCGCTGAAAAACTGGCCCACATTCACCAACCCGCTTACCAGCAGCAGCACCAGCAAGATCAAAGCGAACACCATCCAGCCGCGACCCTTGCGCGGCGGGGACGGCGGCGGCACAATGATGGGTGGCGGTGTGGAATACGGCGGTGGCGACGCCAGCGGAGGAATCGTGTTCTCATCCATAACAACGGCAATTTTACCCCACCCCTGCGACACCAGCAAGGAATTTGACGACCACCGCCGCAGTGTTTTTTTCGAAACAACAGGTGTCGCAATGCCGCAAGCTCAAATCGAACCGCAACCTGAAGCGGCTTTCTTCAATGCCGTTCAAGCCACCTATCCAACTCGGCAAACAAAGCGCCTCCATTGGCGCAATGGACACAACCGGCGGCACCGCTCACCACGCCAAACCCGGCACCGTAAGCGGGACCGTTGGCCACGCACGCGTCCGTGCGGCATTCCCGCAACTGGTTTTCCGCCGCCCGCAGCACGCTGGCGCGGTCGCCGTCCACCTCGTATTTCCAGCCGACAAGTTTCGCCCGCAGAAACAGGTCGCGCAGGCCGGCGATGATTTTCGGTGTGGGCACCAGTTCGGCGAGCAGCGTGCCGGCGCGGGTGGAAATCTTGCCGGACTTGATCTCGGTGAGTTCACCGGTCGCGGAGCGCTCCCAGATTTTGCCAAACTGGAAATCGCTCACCGCCGCCGCGTGAAACACCGCGCCGATGTTTTGCGCGGCCAGGGCCGTCAACTGTTCCAGCAGATTCGTGGTGGTGCTGAACGGCACCACCCGTTGTGCCCGTCGTTCGCCACCGTGCGTGGCCTGCTCGCCGATGAGCAGCGTGACCTCGTGTCCGCCCGCGGCAAGGAAATTGGCCAATTCGGTGCCGAGCCGGCCGGTGGAAAAATTCGTGAGGCGGCGGACGTGGTCCATCGGCTCATAAGTCGGCCCGGCGGTGACGACGCAGTTCATGCGGCGAGAATACTGGATGGCGCATGGCGGATGAAAGCGCGATTCACGCCCCGGCAGTCCCTCTGATTTTTGCGTGTGTTTGGCGGGTTTCGTGGTTCAATCTCCGCCGCACATGAGCAAAATTGTCGGCATTGATTTGGGCACCACGAATTCCCTCGTGGCCACGGTGGATTCGGGCATTCCGCTGGTCATTGCGGACGCCGCCGGCCGGCGGCTCACGCCCTCGGTCGTTCATTTTCCGGCAGCCGATGCCGAGCCGGTTGTTGGGCTCGCGGCGAATCGCGTGCGGGTCATCAAACCAGCGGAGACGGTTTATTCGGTCAAACGCTTCATCGGCCGGCGCGGCGCAGAAATTGCCGCGGAGGAAAAAAACGTGACCTTTCCGCTGAACGAGACCGGCAGCGTAGCCGTAAGCATTCCGCTGCACGGCCGGAACTTTTCTCCGGAGGAAATTTCCGCCGAGGTTCTGAAAAAACTGAAGTGCGACGCGGAAAATTATTTCGGCGAACTGGTCACGCGCGCCGTGATCACCGTGCCCGCTTATTTCAACGACGCGCAGCGCAACGCCACCAAGCGGGCGGGCGAGCTTGCCGGTTTCACCGTCGAGCGCATCGTCAATGAACCGACCGCCGCCGCGCTGGCCTACGGCTTGGACAAGCTCAAGGAAAAATCCAAGATCGCGGTCTATGACCTCGGCGGCGGCACGTTTGATCTTTCGATCTTGGAATTGAACGCGGGGGTGTTCCAGGTGTTGTCCACGAACGGCAACACGCGCCTCGGCGGGGATGATCTGGACCGCAAAATCGTCGAATGCTTAAGTCGTTTAATCGTTGAATCAGCAGCCGGTTCAAGCATGCCACCGTTAAACGATTTAACAGTTCTGTCCCGCATCCGCGAGGCGGCCGAGCAGGCGAAGATCAGACTCTCGGAAGAAACCGAGGTGGAAATCGCGCTGCCGTTTCTCATGCCGGATTTTTCTTTCCGTTGCCGGCTCACGCGCGAAGACCTGGAGAACCTCACGCGCGACATTGTTTCCCAGACCCGGTCGCACTGCCTCCGCGCGCTGGCGGACGCAAAGCTCGAAGCGCGGGATCTGGATCAGGTGATTTTGGTCGGCGGCCAGACGCGGATGCCGCTGGTGCGGCGGCTCGTCGCCGAATGGTTCGGCTGCGCGGAGTTTGCGGAAACGCGCGGCAGCATCCGTTTGGGCGCGGAGTATCACCAGGCCTCCGGGCCGCAGTTGAACACCTCGCAAAATCCTGACGAGGCGGTGGCACTGGGCGCGGCGATCCAGGCGGAAATCTTGAGCGGCGGTTTCAAAAACATTTTACTGCTGGATGTGACGCCGCTTTCGCTCGGCATCGAAACGTTCGGCGGGCTGATGAACGTCATCATTCCCCGGAATTCCTCGATCCCGGTGAAGGCGGGCGAGCAGTTCACCACCGCCGTGGACCGTCAGCGCGACATGCTGATTCATGTCTTGCAGGGCGAACGCGAGCGGGCGAAGGACAACTGGAGCCTGGGCAAATTCACAATCGACTTCGAGCCGGCGCCACGCGGCGTGCCCCGCGTGGGGGTGCAGTTTGAAATTGATGCCAACGGAATTCTCCACGTTCTGGCGCGGGACATTCACACCGGCAAACAGAAAATCGTGGAAATCAAATCCGCCGTGGACGTGGCCGACACGGCGGTGCAGCAGATGGTTGAGGAATCCGTCGAGCACGCCCTCGAGGATCTGGCGGCGCGGCGCTGGATCGAGGCGAAGCTGAAGGCGAACGAATTGATCGCCGCAACGCGCAAAGGTCTGGCGGAGTGCTCGGGCGAACTGGACGCTGGTTACACGGCTCAGGTGGAGGCGACGCTGCAATCCGTGGCCGCCGCGCTGGCAGCGGAAAACGCCGAGACCAAAATTGGCGATCCAAAAAGAATTCAGGAAACCTGCGCGGCGCTCGATGAAATTACGCGCCCGCTGGCCGAACGGTTGATGGACCGGGCCATGGACGCGATGCTCCGCCAGCGCGGGCTGGTGCCCTGACCCCTCAGAAGTGAGCCAGCGGCGTGGATTCCACCGGCAACGAGATGCGCACCACGCCGGGCTGACCGGTGCGGGGCGGGAGGATTTCCAGCTTGCCGTGGTGGGTCTCAATGATTTTGCGGCTGACTGTCAGGCCCAGCCCCAAGCCGATGTTGCGCGTGGTATAGAATGGCGCGGGAGCTTTCTGTGCGGTTTCCTGGGTGAATCCGGTCCCGTTGTCCTGCACTTCGATCTGCAAATCATGGATGCCATTGGTCGTGGCGTCGGCGTGCAGAAACACGCCGATTTTCGGCTCGCCGGGATTGGCCTGGAGCGCGTTGAGAATCACTTCAGACAGGGCGTGTTTGAGCGCCGCGCGGTCGCCGGTCACGACCACGGGTTTCTTTTCATCGGCGCAAACGAACTGGGCCTTTTTGGCCGGTTGATGTTTGCGCGCTTCTTCGTAGGCCTCCTCAACCAGCGGCGCAAGCGGAAACGCCTCAGTGGAGGTCAGCGCGTCGCGTGCCAGGAAGCGCATCTGGTTGATGAGGCGGTTGACGCGCTTGACGCCGTCAGCCAGGGCGGCGTCGAGCGAGGTGCGGAATTCCGGGTCCGAGTATTTTTCGGACAGCAACTGCTGGTGGGTGGAGAGCGGCACCAGGGCGTTGCCGACTTCGTGCGCCAGGCGGTCGGCCATGGTGCGGACCAGGCGCAGATTGGCGGCCTCGCCCTCCAACTGGCGCAACTGCTCGCTGTGAGTCAGATCCTCGGCCATGAGCAGCACGGAGGCGGGCAAAGTGCCTTCCTTGCGCTGAAACGGCACGACCGTGATGTGGTACACCGTGCCGGGTGCGCCGGCAGGTTCGAATCGAAAGGGCGGCACCGCCGTACCAGTCTTGAGCACCTGAAAGACTTTCGCTCCGATGAGTTGCGGCAGGTCGCTGAACTCCAGTTCGCCGGTGCGGGCATTGGAAACAGTGAAGAAGCGGCGCGCGGCTTTGTTGAAATGGAGGACGGCAAGATCCCGGCTGACGACCACGCATGCATCCTTTAGTTCGCGCAGGATGCCGGCCATGAGTTCATGGTTGCCGGAAAGTTGATCGTGCAGCCAAATGTTTTTGATCGCCAAACCGACCTGCTCGAGCAGGTGGAAAATCAGTTCCAATTCGGCGTTGCTCAACGGTTCGCCCGTGATGTGTCCGTCAAACACTGCCACGCCCAGAATTCCTTCGCGGTCCAGAATGGGCACCGCCACCTGCGCGCCGAGCAGTTCAAATTCGCGCTGCGTCGTGCCGTCACGCCGGCTTTCCTCGCTCTGGCGGCGGACGATGCGACTGAGGCGGGAGACCAAACCGCCGATGCCACCGTCAAAAGAAAGTTCAAAGTTGTCGAGCAGGCTCCGCGGCAGTCCAAGCGCACAGGCGGCGCGCAGGCGCCCGGTGTTCTCTGCCGCGCCGCGTTCGCCGAAGGTGTGGCTGGGCGACCGGAGAAAAATCGCGGCCCGATTCAAGCCGGTCATTTCGCGCAGCAAGAGCAGGAACTGACGGAGCATGGCTTCCGCATCGAGCGAGTGGGTCAGAATGGCGGAGAAACCGCGCAGCCCCATTTGTGAAGGACTGGCCAGTGAACCGTGGGCTGCGGGCGGCACGGCCTCGGCGGACTTGAAGGATTCGAGGGCGGGAGGCAACTGGGCCGCGGCGGAATCCGGAGCCAGCGCCACCGGTGCGGATGCGGCCCACAACCGGTCCAGCAACGTGGTGAGCATCCGCAGGCGCAGGGGTTTGGTCAAAACGTGCGTGGCCCCCTTGAGGTATGCTTCCTCCTCCCATTCCCACTGGCGCGCACCGGTGAACACCAAGAGGGGACATTGCGGCGCGCAACGGCGAATTTTTTCAATCATCCAAGTCTGCTGCACCCCGCTGAGTTCGATGTCCAGGCAACAGGCGCCGGCCAGGCCATGCGCTAGCAAAGGTTCGGCTTCCTCCAAGGTTGTCCGATGCACGATGCGGTAGCGTTCGGGGCTGAGGCCCTGGCGCAGCGTGTCGGCCAATTCCGGATGAGGAGACAGGACGAGGAGCGTTTTCATTTGAGGGGCGGACTGGAGAAGGTGAGAAAAAGTGGTTGGGCACGGCCGCGCTGGGGCGGCGGCTGGGTGCCGGTGCGGGTGACCACTGGTTCCCGCCGAACGACCGGCTTTCCGCTGTGCCGGCTGCGTGCCACGTAGATGGAGATGCGTGCTACTGTCACCACGGTTAGATAATCCATAGGTTCGGCCTGCGGTCAAATGTTACTTATTCACAATAATCATTTTTCTGGGGAGCCGCCAACGCGCGGAAATACCGAATTTGCCGTCGGGGAAACTACGGAGGCGCGCAGCGAAACAATTCCGCTCGGTCAAACGGGTGGTTGGCGCTGCCGCCGCGCGGCTGAACGTCCAAGGGGAATCAAGGGCCGGGCTGAAAAATTTGGGGAGGAGCCGCCGCTCTTAACCGGAGGCGGCCAGCGTTTTCCAAATATCCTCGTTCAGAATTTGCCGGCGCAGAAATTCGGTGTCGGCGCTCTGGGCGGCGGCGGCTTCGGGATTGACCGGCAGGCGGATGGTGAAGATGGTGCCGCGGCCCGGCTCGCTCTGCGCGTGAATTTTGCCACCGTGGTGGTGGACGATAAAGAAGCACGCCATCAGGTGGATGCCGTATTCCATGGGCGTGTCGGCGCGTACGACAAAGGGATCGAAGACCAGGCGCAAGGCTTCCTGCGGTAGGCCGGGACCGTTGTCGCTAATTTGGATTTCCACTTCTGGTCGGGCAGGATCGTCCGCGACCGAGCGGGCGGTCAAGGTGATGCGGCTGCCGGCAGGCAGGCTGGCCAGTTCATCCCGCAACAGCAAATCGAACAGCCGGTAAAATTTGATCTTGTCCAATTTCATCGGCGGCAGCCCGTCGGGGATGTTGTTTTGCACCGTGAGGTTCTTGGCGGTGAGACTCGCCTCCAGTTCCGCGATGCTGGCGGCTGCGGCATCGCGCACGCGCACCTCGTCGGTGAAAGTGAAGGCGGGCTTTTCCGAGGCGCTCCAAAGGTCCTTGAGCAGATTGTTGATTTTCTCGATCTGTCCCTGGACGTTGTGGTGGTAGTCCTTCCAAAAGTCCGGGTTGCGCAGGTGGTCCACACTCACTTTTTCCTCGGCCATCTTGGCCGGGGCCAGGTCCAGAAAGGTCTTCACTGCCACCAGGCCGTTGCGGATGTGATGGCTCAAGCCAGCGGCCAGCAAACCCAGGCTCACCATGCGGTCGGCGATCATCAGGTTGTGGAGCGCGGACATTTTTTCGCGGAGCAACTGGTCGCGTTCGCGCTGCACCATGAAGAACTCCAGGCCGCGCTTCAGCGTTTGTTCAAGCTGGACCGGATCCCACGGCTTGGTCACGTATTTGTAAATGGCGCCGGAGTTAACGGCATCAATGGCCGATTCCATGTCCGAGAAAGCCGTGGCCAGAATGCGCAACATCTGCGGCTGCAACTGACGGGCGCGCTCCAGGAGCCAGACGCCGTTTTCGGCGGGCATCCGCTGGTCGGTGATGAGCAGGCCAATCTGGGCGCCCTGCTCCTCGATGAGCCGCAGCCCGTCCCGCGCGTTGGCCGCCGTAAGGATCCGGAACTGGTCCCGGAATGCGCGGGTGAATGACTTCAACGACTTCTCCTCGTCATCCACGTAAAGGATGGCGAATTTTTGATGGTCGTAAGTATGATCCATAATGGCGGTAGCGCCGGGAAGTTAATCTCACCCTTTGGCGGGAAACTCCAGCGTAAATTCGCAGAACTTCCCCCGCTCGCTTTTCACGGTGATGGTGCCGTCGTACTCATGGACGATGCGGTAGCAGACGCTCAGGCCCAGCCCCATGCCCGCGCCGACGGCCTTGGTGGTGAAAAAGGGATCGAAAATCTTGTCCAGATTTTCCGCCTCGATGCCCGCACCATTGTCGCGCACCGCGAGCCGGCTGCGGTCATTGTCCACGCGGCCCACGATCCAGATGGTGGGGCGCTCGCCGTTGGTGAAAGGTTTTTCCATCAGAGCATCGAGGGAATTTTGGAGCATGTTGACCAGCACCTGGATCAATTTGTTTTTGTTGCCCCGGATGGTTTGGTCCGCTGGCAGATCCTGTTCGATCTGCACCTGATCACGCCACTCATTGCTGAGGAAACGCAGCGCCGAGGTGAGAATGTCGCTCACCTTCACCATCTCGATTTGCGCCGCGCTGGGATGGGTGAAGGTGCGCAGATCGCCAACGATGGCTTGCACGCGCTTGAGGCCATCCTCCACCTCGGTGAGAATTTCGGTGTATTCGGCCTGCTGCTCCGGGGCGAGGTGCTTGCTTTTCTTGCGCAGCGTGAACAGCCCGGTGGTGGCGAAGTTCAACGGGTTGTTGATCTCGTGAATGATGCCCGCGCTCATGCGGCCGAGCGACGCCAGTTTTTCGGACTGCACCAGTTGCATTTCATTGTCCTTGAGCTGCTGCAGGCTGGCTTCCAGCGCCTTGCGGTTGAGGTCCAGTTCATGGCGCAGGGCGAACTCGCGGAACCGCAGCCGGTTGAAGAAGGCATTGCCGGTCAGCACGATGATCGCCGTCAGGATGATGAAATAAAGGTTGTTCCAGAGCATCCGCCAGTCGAGCAGGTGAGCGCTCAGGGAACAGGCCGCCAGATACATCAACAAAATCAGGACCACCGCCACGAGACTTTCCGCCAGCGTGGCTTGAATCACCGTGCTGACGGCCAGGATCACCAGATTGAGGCCGGCGTAGTACGGCGAAAGCGAACCTTCCGTCTCGCGAATCATCCACGACATGAAGAAAGCCGGGAACACCCACCAGCCCATGCAAAGCAGGCGCGTTTGCACTTTCGAGAGGTTCGGCCGGGTCAACCCGTAAAACACCAGTGCCGCCAACACGGAGGAGGCCAGCCGCATGAGTAAAAATTCCCGGACCAGCGCCCCGTTCTGAAATCTTCCATAATCCAACCGGTCAAGCAGCACGCCGGCCGGCATGAGCACGAAAACCAGCGCGCAGGCCACCTTGGAGTTGCGCACCCGCACGTAATCCGTGTACTGCTCGTACTCGTGACGGATTTCCGGGGTGGATTGGGCGGTTGGTGTCATGCGCGGGCTTTTCTCACTTCCAAAAACAGATTCACGCCGGTCGCGTCGGAAACGAGGTTCGTCGCTTCAGGGTCCACCCGCTGCGGGCGCAGCGCCAGCATTTGTTCGCCGCTGCGGTGGATCAGATGCCAGTCCAGCACGTCGCCCAGCCAGTGTTGGATGGGATTGGAGCGGTCCACGTTGGTGGCAATCAGCAAACCGCCGGGCGCGACCATGCTGTAGAGGATGATCATTAACTGCCGGCACACCGGGTCCGAGAGGTAGTCAAACAGCCCTGCGCAATACACGAAATCGTATTTGGTCTCGGAGTCGAAACCGATTTTGTCCCTCCACTTGAGCACGCTGGCGACGGATTTTTTTTGAAACTCCATCCGCGTCGAGCGGTGATTCACCTCCCGGGCACGATGCAGTGCCGTGTGGGCGTGGGCCAGCGTTTCCTCGTTGAAATCCAGCAGCGTGAACTCGGTGCGGTCGCTCAGGGCATAATCCGCCAGAAAATCCTGAATTTCCCGGGCCGGGCCGCAGCCGAGGTTGAACACGCGCGCCGTCCGGCCCTGCCGGGAAACGCGCAGGGTTTCCTCGGCCAGTTTGCGCGTCAGATACTGAATCCGGTTGCGATGGGCCTCGGCGGGCGGCTGCCGCAAAAACCACCGGTTGAGGATTTTGGCGTAGAGCGAAACGCCTTCATCCGGATCGCGCAGGAGCATGTTGACGATTTCATAATCCCCGGCGTAGCCCAACGGCTTGTGGACTGACCGGAATGCAAACGGCGAACCCAGGATCAGCGGGTGGAGATGCCGCTTGATGTAGGCGCAGTGCATGGGGCGCGTTTCCGGGGGGAGGCCGGCGGTGACGTGTTCGAGCTTGTCAAACAAGGCCGCCAGGCAGGGAAAGACCGATTCGCCCAGCTCATCGCCCAAGTGCCGCTCCAAAGTCTCGCGCTCACTGTCGGGCGCACTGCTCAACCCCAGTTCAATCTGCTCGACCCACAGCCGCAAGCTGTCCAGAAAGGTCTGCAGGTCGGCGACGACGACCTTGAAGTCGGGCAGCACCTTGTAAAACCACTGCCATTCCTGGAGGAAATCGCCGAACTCCTTCCGCAGTTGCACGTCCTTGACGATCTCTGCGGTGAACTCGGCGTCGCGCCAACTCTCCGGGCTGAGGGCGACTTCGCAAATCGCCTTGGGTCCGGCATTCACCAGACCGCGTACGACTGCGGGACCGGAGTAAATCGTACGGTTGCGCAACTGGATTTTGAATTGCTCGAGCACCTCCGACATGCGCAGCACCAGGCCGGCGTTGTAGATTTCGATCACCGCCCGATAGCGCGTCAGGCGGATCAGCGCGGCGTGGACTTCTACACCCTGGTTGGTTCGCCCGATCACCAGAGTTTCTTTGATGTCGCCGTTGATTGCCCCGTGCTGTATCGCCATCACAAATGATTCTCAATGCCGCCGCCGGCGGGCGCCCTTAACACGCCCGGAGGAAAAGCCTTTTGCGGCCTTGCCTTGATAACAAATTCCCCATGAACGACAAGGCAAATTCAAGCTGGGTTTGCAGGGTCCCCGGCGAGAGTGGCATCCGACAAACCGCCGCCGCAGACTAAAAGTGCAGTCCCAGCGTCGCGATCACGGCATGGCTGATGAAGTCGTAAGTGCCGTCGGCATTCTGCCCGGCGAACTGGCCCGGTGTGGACGCGGGCGTGCTGCCCAGCACGGTGCGCGCCGGGCCGTAGCCGAATTGATAGGCCAGATCGAAGTCCAGCCGCTTGCCGGTGCGTCCCACGCCGATGCTCACGAAATGCCGGTCCAGATCCGGCACCAAGGGGGTGTAAAACTTGTCCGGCACCGAATTCTGGGTGTAAAGATAACCCGCGCTGACCCGCCAGCCGTTGGTCAGATAGCGCGTTACCCCGACCGAATAATTCCAGCTCGGGCGCCAATCCAGATGCACCGGAATGATTTGCTGCACCGGAAACGGCGGTGTTTGCTGCTGGCGCAGCGTGATGATTCCCATGCTGCGCCACTGCGTGTAATCCGCGTCGAATTCCAGGTTCCAGTCCGGGGTGGGCCGGAAGGAGACCCCAAGAACGCCGTTCCAAGGAAACGTCAAATCGGTCACGGCCGGGAGTCGGGTCACCTGGATCACGGGCTGCTCAACAAACTCCGTGTAGCCGGACAGGCGGAAACTCGTCGCGCTGCGGAACGTGGCACCGAACGAAATTTTCTCCTGCGGCTGCCAGAGCAGGCCCAGATTGAAGCCCGCGCTCCAGCCGTCGCCTTTGAACCGGAAATAATTGGCCAGCGGCGCGTCGGTGGGGCGCAGCCCTTGTGCCAGATACAGCTTGGCGTAATTCAACGTCAAACCCGCGCCAAGCGAAAAACCCGCCGGCAGCTTCAGCGCGGCCACGGGGTTGAATCGCAAATACGTCAGCGCGCTTTTTGCGGCCACGGAGTAGAAACCCGTGTCGTGCGCCCAGCTCACGCCCCCGCCGAATGGGGCGTACATGCCCAGACCCAGACTTAGCGGGATGCTTTTCAAAGTGCGCGCCAGAAACAACTGCGGCACCGCGGCGGCCTCATTCTTCGTGCTGTACGACGAGCCGGAATTCGGACGACCAGCGGGTGGGCGGAACGTTGGATCAAAATAAATGCCGTAAATGCCCGAGCGCAGCGTGGTTCCGGAAAGTTGCGTGAGGCCGGCCGGATTGTAATAAATGGCCGAAGGATTGTCCGCCGTGGCCGTGAAGGCCTCGCCGCGCGCCGTTGCGAAGGCGTCTTGATCCGCCAGGCGGACGCCCAAGGCGGCGGCGTGAAAAGCCGCCAGGATAATACCGTGAATGGCCAGCCATTGTAGCGCGATGCGGTTGTTCATAAACGCCGATGAACCAATGAGACGGACGCTAGATACACGGTGACGCGGGGCCTACGCAAGCAACTTCCCGTTTTTTGAGCGCGTGGATTGCCCGGAGGTTGTGACCGCAAAAGAGTTTGAGATTTCGTTTTGCAGTCTTCATTCTGGCGGTCACACCTATGATCAAGTCAATGATGCGCGGTTTTATTTTTGCGGCGGCGGTGGTTTCAAGTCTGCTTTGGCCGGCTCCGGTTTTGCGCGCGGCAGAACCACCACGCCACACCTTCGCCATTGGCCCGAATGACTTTCTGCTCGACGGCCGGCGCTTTCAAATCCGCTGCGGCGAAATCCACGCTGCGCGCGTGCCCGCCGAATACTGGCGGCACCGCCTGCAAATGGCCAAAGCGATGGGCCTCAACACCGTTTGCGCCTATCTTTTCTGGAACCAGATTGAGCCGCGCCCGGGCGAATTCGACTGGAGCGGCCAGGCCGACCTCCCCGAATTCTGCCGCCTCGCGCAGGCGGAGGGTTTGTGGGTGATTCTCCGGCCCGGCCCCTATGCCTGCGCCGAATGGGAGATGGGCGGCTTTCCCTGGTGGCTGCTGAAGAACGACGAACTCAAGCTCCGCACCCGTGATCCGCGCTACCTCGCCGCGGTTAGAGAATACCTGGGGCAGGTCGGAAAAATGCTTGGTCCGCTCCAAATCACGCACGGCGGCCCGATCCTGATGGTGCAGGTGGAAAATGAATACGGCTTTTACGGCAAGGACGCGGCCTACATGGGCGACATGCGGCAGGCGATGATCGACGCCGGCTTTGACGTAACCCTGTTTGCCTGCAACCCTCCTTATCACTTGAAGGATGGCTATCGCCAAGATCTGTTCCCCGTGGTGAACTTCGGTTCCGATCCCGCCGGCAGCTTCAAATCCCTCCGCGAAATTCTGCCGCAAGGTCCGCTGATGTGCGGCGAGTTTTATCCCGGCTGGTTTGACACCTGGGGCGCGCCGCACCATCTCGGAAAGACCGCGCAATATCTTGCCGACCTCGAATTGATGCTGCAGCACGATGAATCCTTCAGCATTTACATGGCGCACGGAGGCACCACCTTTGGCCTCTGGGCGGGGGCGGACGGACCCTTCAAGCCCGACACTTCGAGCTACGATTACGACGCGCCCATCAGCGAGGCGGGCTGGACGACACCAAAATTTTTCCAGACCCGCGATCTCTTCGCCAAATACCTGCTGCCCGGCGAAAAAATTCCCGACCCGCCGGCGGCCAATCCGGTCATCGCCATCCTGCCGTTCACGGTGGCCGAGTGCGCGCCGGTGTTTGAAAACCTGCCGCCAGCCATTGAAGCGACCACCCCGCAGACGATGGAGAAATACGATCAGGGCCACGGCTGCATTTTGTACCGCACGACAATTCCCGCCGGCCCGGCGGCACAAATGCTCGGGGCCGCCGAGGTGCACGATTTCGGTTTCGTTTATCTCGATGGCCGGCGCCTCGGCGTCCTGGACCGACGCAGCAATAATTTCAAAATCCAACTGCCGGCGCGGGAAAAAACCGCGAGGCTCGACATTCTTGTCGAGGCAATGGGCCGGGTGAATTTCGGAGCCGGCGTCCACGATCGCAAAGGTCTGCACGCGCCGGTGAAACTCGGCGGCCAAGAGTTGACCGGCTGGCAGACCTTTACCCTGCCGCTGGATGATCCCATGGTTTCGGCGCTGAAGTTTTCCAATTCGGTTACCGCTTCCAACGCCCCGGCATTCTGGCGTGCGACCGTGAGCCTCGATAAAACCGGCGACACCTTTTTGGATTTGAGCCATTGGGGCAAAGGCGTGGTCTGGGCCAACGGCCGTTGCCTCGGACGGTTCTGGAACATTGGACCGGTGCAAACGGCCTATTTGCCGGGCTGCTGGCTGCGCCCGGGCAAAAATGAAATCGTCATCCTGGATTTGATCGGCCCGGCCAAACCGGAACTGGCCGGATTGGAAAAACCCATCCTCGATGAACTTCATTCCGAAAATGATTTTGCCAAGTCGCTTCGTCCGAAAGTGGAGTTGCGACTGGCCGTCACGCCCCCGGTGCTGGCCGCCGAGTTCGCCCGCGGCGGCGATTTGCAGGAGGTGAAATTTCCCGCCGCCGCGAACGGCCGTTACTTCTGCCTCGAATCCCTGTCGGCCTTCGACGGCCGGCCGTTCACGGCCGTGGCGGAACTCGATTTACTCGACGAGGCCGGCAAACCGTTGAGCCACGAAGGCTGGACCATCGCCTACGTGGACAGCGAGGAGCGCGACAAGGAGGATGGCTCCGCGGAGAACGCAATTGACGGCCAGACCGCCAATTTTTGGCACACCCAATGGAGTGCCGCGCAACCAAAGCAGCCGCACCAACTGGTGCTGGACCTCGGCAAGCCGCAAACGATTTCCGGTTTCCGCTACGTGCCTCGCCAGGGGGAAGGCGGCGGCCGGATCAAGAGCTACCGGGTTTATGTCGGCGACGGTTTAATCCGGAAATAGGGCCGGCTGGCGTTCCGTGGCGGAAACCGGAGGCGGGGTCCGCCGCCGCGCCGTTTCAGCGGAGAAGTACCGAATGCTGCTTCAACCAGCGCTCGGCGGTTTCGTAGTCCGGGCAGACCCGGGCCACTTCCCGCCAAAACCGCGCCGAGTGGTTCATTTCCTTCAAGTGCATCAACTCGTGGAGCAGGATGTAATCGCGCACCCCGGGCGGCGTCTGGATGAGCCGCCAGTTGAGCGAAATCGTCCCCCGCCGCGAGCAAGACCCCCAGCGCGAGCGTTGATTCCGCACGGTGATCCGGCGCACAGGCAGTTGGTGAGCCGCGGCAAACTCAAGCAGGCGGGGCGGCAGTTCCGCCGCGGCCAGCCGCCACAGATGCCGCTCCAGCTCGGGCCGTAAATCCAGCCCGGCATTGGAAACGCGAACCTGCTCCGTGCCCAAGCGAATTTCGCCGCTTGCCTCGTTCCCGCCCTCGATGGTCGCCAATTCACCGCGAAAATGAATCGCGGTGCCGACACGCCACTCCGCCGGCGGTTTTGGACGCGCCGCCAGGCGCTGCCTCTGCCGGCCGAGCCAGTCGGTGTTCCGTTCCGCAAAGCGCCAGGCCTCGGCCGCCGAACCGCCGCGCGGAATGGTGATCCGCGCCGAACCGTCCGCCTGCAACCGCAGCAGGTAGCGCCGCGCGCGCGGATGGCGCACAAGCGTGATCGGGATCTGGCGGCCGTCCGCGACCAGATATTCCACCAGGCGAACCGGGCGGGCCGGGTTCAGATTGAAAGCAAACTGCACCGGTCCAGTAAATGAAGCCAAGCCCGGCGCGGCAAGCAGTTCTTCACAGACCACCTGGATGCGGCAAACGTGTACTGGCGTTTCGATTAAAAATTCAGAATTAACTTTCCGAACCCGCGGGGTGGACCAGGCTGGCGCCCAAACTTCGGGACCGCCACAAATAGAAAATCGCCGGATATACCAGCAGTTCCATTAACGTGGAAGTCACGACGCCGCCGATCATTGGCGTGGCGATGCGTTTCATCACGTCCGCGCCGGCGCCGTGACTCCACAAAATCGGCGCGAGGCCGGCGATGATCACGCACGCGGTCATCGCTTTCGGGCGCACGCGTTTCACCGCGCCGTGATAAATCGCATCGCGCAGATCGGCGACGTTTTGCATCGCGCCTTTTTGTTTCCATTCCGCAAACGCGAGGTCGAGGTAGAGCAGCATGACGACGCCGGTTTCCGCGTCGAGTCCGGCCAGCGCGATGATGCCGACCCACACCGCGACGCTGAGATTGTAGCCGAGCAGATAAATCACCCAGAATGCGCCGACGAGCGAGAACGGCACGGCGAGCATCACGATGGCAGTTTTCACGAGCGACTTCGTGTTGAGATAAATGATCAGCAAAATGATCAGCAGCGTCAGCGGCACGACGATCAGCAACCGTTCCTTGGCGCGCAGCATGTATTCGTACTGGCCGCTCCAAAAAAGATTATAGCCGGGAGGCAATTTGATTTCGCCTTTCGCGACGGCGTCGTTGACGGCGTGCATCGCCATCTGGACGTAAGTGCCCACGTCCACGCCGCGGATGTCCACGTAAATCCAGGCGTTCGGCACCGCGCTTTCGCTTTTGATGCCCATCGGGCCGTCCACAATTCTGAGCGTGGCAAGCTGGCCGAGCGGCACCTGAGCGCCGCCGGGCGTCGGCACGACAATGTCATTTTGCAAGGCGCTGAGGTCGGACCGGAAGTCGCGGTCGTAACGCAGATTGATCGTGAAACGTTGCAAACCCTCGACGGTTGTCGTGATCGGCATTCCGCCCAGCGCGACGGACAAAACGTCCTGAACATCGGCCAGCGTGAGCCCGTAGCGCGCGATGGCGTCGCGGTTGATCTCAAACTCGATGAAGCGTCCGCCCATCACGCGTTCGGCGTAGGCGCTGGCCGTGCCGGGCACCCGGCGGATCACCGCCTCGATTTCGATGCCGATGTGTTCCAGCTCGTGCAAATCCGGCCCGGCCACTTTGATGCCGACAGGCGTTTTGATGCCGGTGGAAAGCATGTCAATGCGCGTCTTGATCGGCATCGTCCAGGCGTTGTTCAGGCCGGGAATGTGCACGGCGTTGTTCATCGCGTCGGCCAGCTCGTCGGGTGTGCGCCGGCGGTGCGCTATGACCTTGCCGGCGGCGTCAGGGATGTCCACGGCGGGCCATTGCTCCTCCGGTTGCAACTGGATCGTCGTTTCGATCATGTCCATCGGCGCAGGATCGGTGGCGGTTTCGGCGCGGCCGACCTTGCCGAAAACGGTTTTCACTTCGGCAAAACTTTTGATGAGACGATCCGTGATTTGAATGATCTGCCGCGCCTTCGTCACCGAAATGCCGGGAAAGGTCGTCGGCATGTAAAGCAAATCGCCCTCGTAAAGCGGCGGCATGAATTCCGAGCCGATGTTTTGATACGGGAAAAGCGCGCCGGCTTTGACCGCGGATTCGCGCGCCCTGCCTTCCGGCACGAATCGCGTCACCAATTGATTCCACGGAAAGAAAACCCAGACCACGACCAACGCGGCGCCAGTGACGACTGCCCAGCGCCATTTGATGACAAAATCAATCACCGGATGGTAAAGCCAGATGAGCAGGCGGTTGACCGGATTTTTGTCTTCGTGCGGAATTTTGCCGCGAATGAACCAACCCATCAAAATCGGCGCGAGCGTGATGGACAAAACCGCCGCCGCCGCCATCGAGTAGGTTTTGGTGAACGCAAGCGGCTTGAACATCCGGCCCGACTGTTCCTGCAACGCAAACACCGGCACGAATGAAACCGTGATGACGAGCAACGAGTAAAACAAGGTCGGACCGACTTCGACCGCCGCGTCGCGGATGATTTCCCAATGCGGCTTTTTCCCCTGATCGCGCTCCAGATGTTTGTGCGCGTTTTCGATCATGATGATGACCGCGTCCACCATCGCGCCGATCGCGATGGCGATGCCACCGAGCGACATGATGTTCGAGCTGATGCCCTGGCCGAACATGACCAGCACGGCGATCAGCACGGCGATCGGCAAAATGATGATGGCGACCATTGCGCTGCGGAGGTGCAGCAGAAACGCCAGGCACACCAGCGCGACGACGATGCTTTCTTCGACCAATTTTTCTTCGAGTGTCTTGACCGCACGGTCAATCAGCGCGGTACGATCATAAACGACGGTGTATTTCACGTCCGGCGGCAGCGCCTTCATCGCCTGATCGAGCCGCTGCTTCACGCTGCCGATGACTTCGCGGGCGTTTGCGCCGTAACGGACAACGACCACGCCTCCAACCGTTTCGCCTTCACCGTTTTGTTCCGCAATGCCGCGGCGCATGTCGGAACCAAATTGAATGTTCGCCACGTCGCGCAGCAAGATCGGCACGCCATTCGGGCCGGCACCAACCGCGACTTTTTTCAAGTCGTCCAAACTCTGCACGTAGCCTTTCACGCGCAGGATGAATTCGCGCTCGGACAATTCCAGCGAACGACCGCCGACTTCGCCGTTGCTGCGCTCGATGGCCATGCTGACGTCCTTCAACGCGAGGTTGTAGGCGCGCAGTTTCGTCGGATCCACGGTCACCTGATATTGCTTCACGAAACCGCCGACGGAGGCGACTTCCGACACGCCGTCCACCGCCGTGAGTTGGTATTTTAAATACCAGTCCTGCATCGAACGGAGTTCGGCGAGATCGCGGTTCGTGGAATTGATTGAATACATGAACGCCCAGCCGACACCGGTGGCGTCCGGGCCGAGCGACGGCGTCACGCCTTTCGGCAACTGGCCGCCGATGCTGCTCAGGTATTCCAACACGCGGCTGCGCGCCCAGTACGGGTCGGTGCCATCCTCGAAAATCACATACACGAAGGAAAATCCGTAAAAGGAATATCCCCGCACCGCTTTCTGGCGCGGCACGGAAAGCATTTTCGTCGTGATCGGATACGTGACCTGGTCCTCGACGATGTTCGGTGCCTGGCCTTCCCAACCGGTGTAAATGATGACTTGCGTGTCCGAAAGGTCGGGAATGGCGTCGAGCGGAATGTGGCGTACGGCATAAACTCCGCCGAGCACCAGTGCGGCCGTGGCGAGCAGCACGACGAACTTGTTCTTCAGCGAAAAATCTATGACGCGTTGCAACATAAGTGTTCGTTGAACCGTTAAAACGGCCTCGCCGCGCGGGCCGATTCAGCGTTCTGTTTCTTTCATTTCTTCACGGGCACCAGATCCATTTCGCATTTGGGGCATTTGCCAGGCCGGTCGGAAATGACTTCCGGATGCATCGGGCAGGAATAAAGCGGTTTTGCCGTTTGCACCGGTGGAACGCTCATCACGGGAATCAAGGTCATGCCACATTTGGGGCATTTGCCCGGTTTATCCGAGTGAACATCGCTGTGGTCCGGCATGGGGCAGGTGTAATAGAGCAACTTGCCGCCGGGATGGATTTTTTCGAGCGTGCTTTTTGGCACCGGCACCAGTGACATCGCGCAGATCGGGCATTTGCCAGGATGATCATACTCGATGGAGACATGCTCCGGCATCGGGCAAACCCAGACGACCTGTTCGGCATTCGTTCCGGCGACGGCGGGCATTTCGTTTGTTCCAGAAATCGTTTCCATAGCCGAGCTTTCACCGGCACCAGACATTTTTTGGATCGCCTCGCGCAACTGGCTTTCCGAATCGAGCATGAACTGGCCGGACGTGACGATGCGTTCCCCCTCGCTCAGGCCATTCAACACTTGATCGAGATTGTCCTGCGCCTGCAGGCCGAGTGTGACGGTCCGCGCCTCGAATTTTCCGCCGGCCAGCGCCACGAAGACGGTGTTCTTCTGGCCGCTGCGCAACACCGCCGAGTCCGGCACCAGCAGCGCGGACGGCGCGATTTGCGAATCCAACTCCACCGTCGCGAACATTCCCGGCTTCAGAAAATATCCCGGATTGTGGAATTCCATCCGCACGCGGGCGGTCCGCGTTTTGTCGTCCACCGTCGGATAAACGTAGGTGACTCGGCCGCGAAACTTGCGGTCGGGCAGATACGAAAGCGTCATCGTCGCTTCCTCTCCAAGTTGCACCGCGGCCAAATCCTGCTCGTAAATCTGCGCATAAACCCAGACGATGCCCACGTCCGCCAGCCGGTAGAGTTTCATGCCCGCATCCACCATCTGGCCGGAGACCACCATTTTTTCGGTGACGAATCCGCTGATCGGCGCGGTGATCGTGAGGGTCTTTTTTGGTATACGCGTTTTTTCCAGTTCGGCGATTTGCGCGTCGGAGATGTCGTAAAACTTCAGTTTCAGGCGCGAACTGTCGGGCAGACTGCGACCGCTTCCGGACGGCGCATTGGAGCCGGCGGCGAGCGCCGCGACATATTCGGTCTGCGCGCTGTAAAGTTCCGGCGAATAGATTTCAAACAACGGATCGCCGGGATTCACCAGCGCGCCGGTGGCATCCACGTAAAGTTTCTCAATCCAGCCCTTGTATTTTGTGGTCACGTCGGCGAGCGAGGTTTCGTCGTAATCCACATTGGCGACGGTGCGGATCGTGCGGCGCAGCGGCCCGCGCGTGACCGCACCCGTGCGTAATCCCATTGTTTGAATCGTCGCTGGATCAATCGCAATGGCCGAGGACGCGGCGGCGTTCGTGCCGGAATCCTTGCGGATGGGGGTGAGTTTCATGCCGCAAATCGGGCAGTTGCCGGGATGATCCTGCACGATCTGCGGGTGCATGCCGCAGGTGTAAAGGGTCTTGGATTCCGCCGCGGCGGAGCCGGCGGAGGAACTTTTTCCGCAGGAAACTGCCGCGATGGCAATGCCGGCGAAAAGCAGAAGCGATGCAAAATATTTCAAGGATTTCATGGCGGAGAGTGAGTAGAATGATTTTCATCCGCGTTGACATTCAACAACAGCGGCGCGTTCTTCGGCGGAATGCCGGCGATGAGCAGGGAGATTTCCGAGAGGATCAGTTCGCGTTCGGTGCGCGCCTCGATTTCGGACATGCGGAAATCCAGCAGTGTTTTCTCGGCGTCGATCAAGTTGAAGAAATCTGTCTTGCCAGAAAGATAGGCGGAGCGCGCCAGCTCGAGCGATTGCCGCGACTTTGGCAGGAGTTTTTCGCGCAGCAACGCCAAGCTGCGCGCGTTTTGCCGGTAATCAAAACTTTTCTCGGCGAACATCACCGCGACGTTGATCTGCTCCGCCGACAACCGCGCCTGGGCCGCGCGCTGGGTCGCCTGCGCGGCGGCGATTTGCGCGGCGAGCTTGTCGCGCCAAATCGGCAGCGTGATCGTCGCCAGCGGACGATACAGCACCGGCGCCATCTTGGCGTCGGCCATCAAACCCAAGCTCGTGTCGGGCACTTTGGCTTTGTAGGCCAGGTCCAGCGACGCCTGCGCGGACTGAACTTCCGCCGCCATCGCCTTGAGCTGCGGGTTGCGCGCAAATGCGGTGTCGAGGATCTGCTCCGGCGTCCAGTCCAGTGTGGTGCCCTCAAAGGTCGCCGGGGATGCCGGCTCGGGTTGCTCGCTGTTGAGACCGAGCGCCGCTTTGAATTCCGCGCGGAGCAGCTGGCGCGAATCTTCAAGTCCCGCGATTTCGCTGCCGAGCCGGTCCTCCTCAATTTGTGCGCGGTAAACATCCTGCAACGTGGCCTGGCCGGACTCGTTTTGCGACCGCGCAATCCGTTCCAGCTCAGCGAGCAGTTGCATCATCTCCCGGTCCACGCGGATCTTGTCATCGATGAACCAGAGCCGGTAATAACTTTGTTTGACCGCGAAGGCGGTTTGCAGCACGGCCTTTTCGAAAGCGAAATATTTCCCGTGGCTGTCCGCTGCCGCAACTTTTGCCGCCGCACGCAATTTCCCCGGGCCGGGGAAACTTTGCATCAATCCCGGCATCACCGAGGTGACCACGTCCATGATGTCGGCTTGAAACGTCAGTTGCGGATCGGGCAGCGAGCGGGCGACGGTGACGTTCTCAATTGCGGCCGACCAGTCGAAGTACGCGGCTTCGACTTGGGGATGATTCAGGATCGCGTAAGTCAAAAAATCCGCGAGCGCGGAATTCGTCGAGAGTGCGGGCAGTGCCGGACGCCTTCCGCCGGGCCGGTAGGCGGCGGCCACCAGTGCCTGATCCACCCGGGCGAAGCGTTCGGAACGCTGGGTGAGGCCGGAGCAACCGGCCAGCGCCACCACGGCGAACACCACCGGCAGCGCAGCGGAAAATTCTGTCTTTATTGTCGGGCCAAAGGTCATTTCAAAATTGTCTCATGAAAACGGAAATGTATTTCACACCGGAAGGAAGGAAGCCACCCGCTGTGTGCCGGCGCGGTACACACTTCGGGTACGAGGGACGGTGAAATCAGAGCAGCAGGGCGCAATCCCGCCGGAAGAGCGGGGTCTCCAAAGAGGGAAGGTTCAGGAAAAGCGAAGGAGAAAATTGACTGGTCGCAGTGTCAGGCAGGGCCCACGCGAGCGTGCCCGGCGCCAGCGTCCACTGCGGCATCGGGGAAAGGGAAGCAACCGGAGCCGCGGGAGACGGAAGCGACTCCGGTTGAGTTTTTGCGACGCAACAACCGGCTTTGCCACAACAATGGCAAGCAACGGGCATCGCGTGGACGACGCCGGCCACCGCTGCGGAGTTGGATCCAAAGGGCGTCCACACCAGCAGCAGGCTGCAAACAAAGGCCAGCGTCGTTCTCACGGGATCAAGCTCGCTCGGCGGAGGCAGAACGGCTCCACCGATTTTGGCATTCAACGGTTAGTTTTTGGCTGCTTTGTCGGCGGCGCGGATCTTCTTGATATATTTGGCCGGGTCTTTTTCGAAGTCCTTCTTGCAGTCCTTGCAGCAGAGTTTGACTTCCTGGCCTTTGTATTCGAAGGCATACGATTTGCCCATGCCGCCGAGTTTTTCGCCGGAGACGGGGCAGGTGGTGAGCTTGTCAGGAACGAGATTTTTGTCTTTCTTAATTTCGTCGGCCAAGCCCGCGAAGGGAGCGGCCAGAACGGAAACGGTGAGCGCGAGGACCGTGATGATTTTTGCGGTTTTCATATGTTTTGATTTTGACTGGCAGGGATAATACCCCACAACCTGGAAATCCACTCAAAAAATTTCCGCTATTTTCCACTGGGACGGCAGGAAAACCGCAATCCGTGGTTCCTGGGTGGGAGGTCAGTTGGACCCCTTTGGTTCCACCCAGCTTCAATACTAGCCGCTAAAGCCAGATCACGCGGAACCGTCGCGGCGAAATAAGTTGAGTGGTTTTGGGGGCGCCGGGGTAGTAGAGAGTGTAACCGTTTGGCGGAGTCCGATACCACCGGCCGAACAAAAAAGACAACATAAAAAAAGCCATGAAAACTCTGAAGGTCCTCACCATCCTTGGTATCGCGGCCACCGCGCTCGCCCTTAACCTCAAAGCCTCCGACGCTTTGCTTTCGCCGCACGCCAAAGAGAGCCAAGCCAAAACCGTCGCTGCGACGAACTACAGTCCAATTGCCACGTCGCAAAACCAAAACCCCGCGGGAACGCCACGCATGCGCGACAATTCAAGCCGAGTTCCCGCAACGAGCAAAGATTCCGGCACTTTCGCCGGAGCCTGCGCCATCGGCAGTCCGCGCCAGCTCGCACAGGCCGGCAAGATCAGTGCCGCGACGTGTTGCAAAATGCCCGCCACGTGCTCGACTCCGAAGTCCTGCTGCGCCGTGGCAGCCAAATAAGCAGCCGGCGGTTGTGTTCATGAAACCGATCGATTAACCTCCAACTGCGGCGGATCCCGAACTCCGCCGCGAGTTTTTCCAATGAATACCAACGATCCCAATGACGCGAAACTCGGCGCGTTGCTGCGCGAAGGCCGGGGCGCGCCGCCGCTGCCGCCGCGCTTCCAGCAAAATGTCTGGCACCGCGTCGAGTCGGCGGAAGCCGCAGTGCCGGCGGATGCCGCGGGCTGGTTCGAGGCTGCCGTGGCGTTGCTGTTCCGGCCGAGGCTGGCGCTCGCTGCCCTCGCTGTGGTGGTGCTGGCCGGAGTTTTGGCTGGCGCGCTGGACGGCCGCCGCCTCGCGCACGACGAATCCCGGTCCCGTTACCTCGCCGCCGTGGCGCCCTCCACGATCCAGTGATTTCATGCGCCGTCAACTCGTGATTTTTTTCGGCGTGCTGGCGCTCGGCGCGGCGGTTTTCGTCGGCTCGTTCTGGGTGGCCCGGCAAGTTTGCGCGCGGCAGATGGCCAACCCGGCGGACAACCTCGACTGGCTGTGCAGCGAGTTCCAGTTAAACGCCGAAACGATGGCGCGGGTGCGCCAGTTGCACGAAGGCTATCTGCCCAAATGCGCCGACATGTGCGCCCGCATCGCCGCGAAGAAACAGGAACTGGCCTCCGCGCTGGCCGGCGCCACCAATGTCAGCGCGGAGGCTGAAAAAAAACTGACCGAGCTGGGCGAGTTGCGCACGCAATGCCAGGCGCAGATGCTCCGCCACTTTGTCGAGGTCAGCCAGGCGATGCCGCCCGACGCGGGCCGCCGCTACCTGGCCGAGATGCAGCGCCTGACGCTCGGTTTCCACGAGCAGATCGAGCAATCCATGTCGGACCACGCCGGCCATGAGCATCACCACGACTGACGCCGCGGCGCGCGACCGGGCGGACATGGCACGGCTGGCCGCGGGCAAGGACGCCGCGCTCAACGATTTGATGGAGCGACACGCGACGCCGGTGTTCCAGTTTCTCTGCCGGATGCTCGGCAACAAGGACGACGCGAACGATCTGGCGCAGGAAACGTTCGTGCGCGTCTTTCGCGCCCGGGAAAATTTCCGGGCCGACGAAAACTTTTCCACCTGGCTTTTCACCATCGCCGCGAATCTGGCACGAAATCATTACCGCTGGCGCCGCCGCCATCCGAATGTTTCGCTGGAATCGGCGGCCGGCGATCCGGAGCAAACGCTGGGCGCGACTTTGCCGGCAAGCGATCCGGCTCCGAGCGAACTGGCCTTGACTGCCGAGCGCGCCGAGGCCGTGCGACAGGCCGTGCGGGAGTTGCCGGAAGACTTGCGTGAGGCGGTCGTGCTGTGCGAGTGGGAGGAAAACAGCGTGGCCGGGGCCGCCGCGATTCTCGGCGTCACGCCCAAAGCCATTGAATCACGCCTTTACCGCGCGCGGCAAGTTTTGCGAAAGCGGCTGGCCGCGTGGCTCTAGTTTTTCAGCCGGCCGTCGGCGAAAAGAATTGCAATTTGCCCCGCACAAGCCAGATTCCGCCCGTTGAAATTTGCCTTCGATTCATTCGGCCATTTGACTCCGTGAATGCAACTTGCGTCATCGCGAACGGAAAGCAGGTCGAGGCGTCGCTGCCTTGCTCGCTGGAGGAATTTCTGGTCGCGCAAAAACTTCTGCCCCGCAGCGTCGTCGTCGAGCACAACGGCGAGGCCGTCGCGCCGTCGGAATTTTCCCGCCGCCGCCTGCAGGCGGGCGACCGGCTGGAAATCGTGAAAATCGTCGCCGGCGGCTAAGGGGCCGGCTCCGGCGCGGGCTGGATCACCGGGCCGCCTGCATCACCGCTTCCACGACGCGCTCGACGGTAATGCCCGTCATGCAGCGGAAATCAATCGGACACTTGCGCAAGAAACAGGGCGAGCACGGCGCGTCCGCCCGCAGGAGATGATGGCGCGGGTCACCGGGCAGACCCGGCCCGGTCAATTCCGGCGAGGTGCTGCCGAACGGCACCACCACCGGCGTGCCCAGCGCGGCGGCGACGTGCATCGGACCGGTGTCGTTGGTCAGGAGCACGCGACAAAGTTTCAGGAGTGACATCAACTCGCGCAGCGAGGTTTTCCCGGCCAGATTGAAAACTGCCGATTGCCGGTTGCCGGTTGCCGATTCGATTTGCTGCGCAAGTTCCGCATCGTTTTTTCCTCCGAACAAAACCCAGACGCAGTTCGTTCGTTTCTGGATTTCCTTTGCGGCGGCGATGAAGTTTTCCACCGGCCAACGCTTCGCCGGGCCGTACTCCGCGCCCGGATTCAAGCCGAAAACCAGACCATCCACTTTCTCCAGAGCGAATTTTTTTCTCGCGGATACCCTGTCTTCAGGCGTTACGGTCAATTGCGGCGACACCGGCTCCGGGTTCGCGTCGAGCGCGGCGACCAGATGCAAATATTCATGGACTTGATGGGCGGCGGGGTGAAACTGGGAACGTGAATTTTGAGGCATTGGCGCGGCGATCAGCTTTCGGATTTCACCGGGTGTTCGTTTCCGCATCGGCGCTGCCTGGACACGCGGCGCGACGGCGCTCGTCAGGAGCCAATTCCGCAAGGGCCGCACGTAACCGACGCGGCGCGGGATTTTGGCGAGCCAGACTTCCAGCGCAGCGCGGGGCGAATTGGGCAGCACGAGCGCGAGCTCAAATTTTTCGGCGCGAAGTCTTCTGCTGACGGAAAAAATTCTTTCGCCCGGTGCGAAGGCAATTGTTTCGTTCACCGCGGAATGATGCTGCCACAAATCGGTCAATTTTTCCGGCGTCAGGAGCACGATGTGGGCGTTGGGAAATTTTTCGCGCAGCCGCAGCAATGCGGGCGTGGTCATCACGGCGTCGCCGAGCCAGTTCACTCCGCGCACCAGAATGCGGAGCGGAATGAAGGATTGAGACGGAAGCGCCATTTTCTATTCGCCACCTTCCGTTTTCGTCGTGGCGGCGACGCGAGCGTTAGGCGGCGCGGGTTTCCAGCGGTTGTGAACCCAGAACCAGTTGGCGGGATCGCGGCGCACGGCGATCTCGAACGCCCGGTTCACGTCGCCCATGATGGCGGCGGTGTGGCGCGGCTCGCCGTGTTCGTGCGTGGGAATTTCCGGTCCGGCTTCGACCCGCCAGCGCGCCAACCCGACGCGGTAGCAGATGCCGGTGAACAACGCACACTCGTAGCGCAGCGCGAACACCGCCGGCGCGGCGGACGTGCCGCAGTCGTGGCCCAGAAACGGCAGCCGCAGCGCGTGGCCCCCCGCGCTTTGGTCCGCGAACAGTCCGAGCAGGCGGCCGGAACGATCCTGCATCCACACCTTGAGCGCCGCCGCCTGGCTGCGCCGCTCAAACAAAACGAAGTCGGATCGCTGGCGCAGTTCCAGCAGCAGGCGGTTGAATGCCGGCTGGCGTAAACCCCGGTAGGTCGTCGCACACTCAATGGCCGCCACGAACTCGCCGAAGCGGGGGTATAATTCAAAGTTGCCGAAGTGGCCGATCGCCACGACCACGTTGCGTGGCGGCCGGGCAGTCAACACCGAGCGCAGGACTTCGCCGTCCGCAAATTCGAGGTGCGGCGCGAGTTGTTCTTTTGTCATGGCGGCGGTTTTGATGGCGCAGCCAAAGTTCTCGCCGAGCCGCCGGAAATTTTCCCGGGCCAGCGCGACAAGTTCGGCGGGGGATTTTTCGGCGCCAAAACACCGCGTCAGATTTCGGAGCACCACGCGGCGATGCCGGGCGTCCAACCAGTACGCCAGCGCGCCGATCGCCCGGCCGAGCCGCGCCACCACGGTCAAGGGCAGCGCTTGAATCAGCGCCACCACCGCCCGTCCGGCCAGGTAAAGCAGCGTGTCCATCTTCAGCGGAAGCAGATTTTGCGAACGCAATCGCGGAAATCCTCCGCGCCGCTGACGATTTTGATTTCGACGCGCATAAAATAAATCGGCAGGTCGCGGCGGTCAATTTTGGGGAACCGCACCGCATCCTTCTGCGTGGTGATGAGCAGCTCGGCCTGTCGTTTTTTGCTGCGGTTGATGGCATTCAACACCTCCTGCTGCGTGAACCGGTGATGATCGGCGAAGCGTTTGGAGTAAACCAAGTCGCCGCCGAGCGTGACCAGGCTTTGCTCGAAGCTTTCCGGCTGCGCGATGCCGCTCAACGACGCCAGCTTGCGGCCTTTCAAAATCGTTAGTTCCTCCCTCCGGCCGGTGAACACGTCCTCGAGATACATCGGGTGATGCACACATTCGATGACGCCGGCGGTCGGGTTGAGTTTGGCGATGCGTTCGCGGAGCTCGGTTGTGTTGCCGTCGCTTTTGGTGATGAAAATCGTGCTGGCTCGCGCCAGATGCGACGGCGGCTCCCGCAGGGTGCCGCGCGGCAACAGGCTCTCATTGCCGAATGGTTGCTGGCGGTCAATCAAGACCACGTCGTGACGGCGGCCCCGCAATTTCCAGTATTGAAATCCGTCATCCAGCAGGAGCGTGTCGCATCCAAATTTCTCGATGGCGTAACGGCCGGCCTTGACGCGGTCCTTGTCCACCAGCACGACGACGTCGCGCAGATTCGACGCCAGCATGTACGGCTCATCACCGGCCATGTCGGAATCGAGCAGCAGCGATTTGCCGTCGGAGACGACGCGTGGGGGCGTGGTGTCCTCGCGCAATAAAATTTTGTTGAGCAACTGTTCGTGCAGCGGCGTGGGTTTGGAGCGGTAACCGCGCGAGAGGATCGCCACGTTGCGGCCCTGGTCGCGAAGTTCGCGCGCGAATTTCTCCACCACCGGCGTCTTGCCCGTGCCGCCGACCGTCAGGTTGCCAATGGCGATGACCTGCACGCCGAGGGTGGAGTCGCGCAAAATGCGGACGTTGTAGAGAAACCGGCGCAGCTTGACGCCCACCTGAAACCCCTTGGAACTGGCGTACAACACTCCGCGCACCACGGCCGCGCCCGCGCCACGCCGCTCATCGAAAATGACCTCCAGAACGAAGGTTTCGATGTTTTCTATCCAGATCCGCCACTTCTCGCGCATGTCGCGTCAGTCTGCCATTCCCGCAAAGTGGTTTCGAGTTCTAAGTTTGGAATTTCGGTCTCCCGGAAAACGCGGCGGCGCACAACTTCAACCCGCTCAAGCCGGCTCCTGCTGCGTCAGGCAGTGGAGCGAACCAAAACCCAGCACGAGGTCAACCGCGTGAATGCCAACCACCGGCCGGTCCGTGAACAATTCGCCCAGAACGCCCAGCGCCACGCGGTCGTTCACATCGTTGAAAGTCGGCACGATGACGCAGGCGTTGCTGATGTAAAAATTCGCGTAGCTTGCCGGCAGCCGCCACTTGCCGTAGAACACCGGCGCGGGCATCGGCAGCGGAATGACTTCCGGCTTCGAGCCATCCTCCAGCCGGAACTCCTGCACGCGCTCCCAGTTTTCGGCGAGCGGCTTGAAATTGATGTCGCGCCGGTTCGGTTCCTTGATCAGCACGAGCGTTTTCGGATTTACGAACCGCGCGATGTCGTCAATGTGGCCGTGCGTATCGTCACCGACCGGACCGTGGCGCAGCCAGAGCACGTTTCTCACGCCGAGATATTTCTTGAACTGCTCGTCGTACCGCGCCCGCGTCAGGCCCGGATTGCGCACCTGGATTTTCGGATGCAGATAGCATTCCTCGGTCGTCAGCAGCGTGCCGCGGCCGTTGACCTCGATGCCGCCGCCTTCGACGATGAAATTGTCACCGTTGACCCGCGCATCGAACAGTGGCCGCTTCAGCAATTTGGCGGCGATCTCCGGCACCCGCGTGTCTTTCTGCCAGTCCTGGTACTTTGCCCAGGCATTGAAATGAAAGTGGACGATGGCGGAACTGGCTTCGCGCTGTTTCCGTTTGACGTGGATCGGTCCGCTGTCGCGGGTCCAGCCCCGGTTGGTCGGATGAATGACAAACTGGATTTTTTTCAAATCGCAGCCGGCGCGCTTCAAATAACTTGCGGCCAATGTCTGCTCGGCCCGGTGCCGGACCAAAATCCGCACGCGCTCGCCGGCGGAAATTTTCCGCACCATCTCGCCGTACACCCAGCGGATCGTGTCCAGTTTGTCGGGCCAGTCGGATTCATTGTGCGGCCAGCCGAGCCAGGTGGCGGCATGGGGTTCCCATTCCGCCGGCATGGCATAGCCGAGTTCGGCGGGCGTCAGTTCGGTTGCGGATTTCAAATGCGCCATAAATCGGCGCGCAACATACCGGGTCGGCGCCGGTTGGGAAACCAGGAAACGCAGACCGATTGAGAGGTTCCAACGCTGACTGAAAATCGTTGTGGCGATTTGCGACGGTTCAGGGATCCTTCAAAGTGAGTCGCGGCGCGACGTTCAACGCCGACAGAAAACCGGCGGCCTTGGCCAGCGTTTCCTCGAATTCCGCCGCCGGATCGGAATCCGCCACGATGCCGGCGCCCACGTTGAAATGAATTTTCTCCCGCGCCCAGATCGCCGTCCGGATGGCGATGCTCACCTGGCTCTCGCGGTTGAAGCCGAGGTAGCCGATCGCTCCGCAGTACGGCCCGCGCGACAACGGCTCCAGTTCGTCAATGATCTCAAGAGCGCGAAATTTCGGCGCGCCGGTGACACTGCCGCCCGGAAAACAGGACGCGAATGCGGCAAAATGCGTCACTTCGTCCCGCAGCCGGCCCTCGACGGTCGAAACCAGATGCTGCACCTGCGCGAATTGTTCGAGCCTGGCCAGTTCCGGCACCTGCACCGATCCAAATTCGCAAACCTTGCCGAGGTCGTTGCGCAGCAAGTCGGTGATCATCACCAGTTCGGCCAGTTCTTTCGCGCTGGTCTGCAACTCGTAGGCGAGCTGCGCGTCGCGGGTCGGCTCGGCGTCGCGCGGCCGCGTGCCCTTGATCGGGCGCGTGACGATGTGCGAACCGCTCAAACGCAGAAATTGTTCCGGCGAGGACGAGGCGATTTGCAGATCGCCACCATCGAGAAACGCAGCGAACGGCGCTGGCGAAATCGCACTCAACGCCTGAAAAAAGTGCCAGCCCGATCCCGCCCAGTCCGCCGTGAGCCGCTGTGAAAGGTTGACCTGATAAATGTCCCCGGCGCGGATGTAGCGCTGGGCGCGGGCGACGGCGGTGAGAAATTCGGCGCGGGAACAGTTTGAAACGATGGTCCGCTGACCTCGGCCCTCCCCCGCCGAGGGGGAGAGGGACGGGGTGAAGGTTGACAACGATCCAGCAGAAAGTTGTTTTTGCCAGAATTCCAACTGCGCCCGCGCCCGCGCCTCGCTGCGCGAACCGTCGGCATCCACGCCGGTGGAAACAGCGCACACCTTGCTCAGTTGGTGATCAAAAACCACGAGGCTGTCGTAGAAACCGACGTGGCAATCGGGCAATTCGAGATCGTTCACCGCCCGGCGGGGGAGTTTTGGTTCGGTGAAATTTTTCAGGTCGTACCCCCAATAGCCGAAACAGCCGCCGAGCGGAAACGGCAGGTCAATTTCATCCAGCAATTCATAGCGCGCCATCAGGCTGTCGAGCAGGTGCCACGGGTCGCCGAATTGAGCCTGGGCGTTGGAACTTGGAAATTGCCAGTTGGAGATTTCGCAGCGCGAGCCGAAGGAGCGAAACGTCAGGAAGGGGTTGACCGCGACAAAGGAATAGCGCGCCCGCGGTGAATCAAACGCAGCGGTGCGCAAAACCACCAAACCGCGCTCGCCGCGCAGTTGCCCGACGAGAGACTCCGGCGTATGCGCGGTTTGGATTTCGTGAATCAGCGGACGCATGTGCCTCTTAATGCAGTTCTTTTAACTCCACGTTAAACGAAATGCTCGCAGGGTAATTTGTCTTCATTGTCAGAAAAATTTGCCGTAAGCGTTCAAGGTCATTGGTTGAATAAACCGATCCCATCAGCGATCCACGCTCACCCCCCGTAAATCTTTGGCAAAAAACATAATCAAATCGCGTGTCGGCTCGAAGTATCGGCTCAAGGGCAGCGTGAAATTGTTCAAATGCCGCTTGCCGTTTTTTGGTACGACGGTGAGCTTGAATACCTTGCCCGCATGGTAAAGCAACCACAACGATTCCAACCAAAACTGGCAACCACAAAAGAATGCGTTTGCCAAAAGTTTTCATCTTTTCAGTAAAACAACTTACCCAAATGTGCAGATTTCTTCAACGGACTCACCAGCGCGAGGCTCGTCCGTTCCGGTGTGAAAAAATCGCGCGCGGCGGCGCGGATTTCTCCCGCAGTGACGGCGCGCAGGCGGCGCTTGATTTCCGCCGGCGAAAAAATATGGCCGTAGCCGAGCAGTTGTTCGCCGACCCAGTTCATCTGGTTGTCGGTGCTTTCGAGGCTCAAATCCATCTGGCCGATGGCGTAGTCGCGGGCGCGGCGCAGTTCGGCGGGACCGGGCGGCGCGGCCGCGGCGCGGCGCAGTTCGCGCGCGACCAGCCGCAGCGTTTGCGTGAGATTTTCCGTGTCGAGGCCGGCGGAGATGACGAGGTCGCCTGTGTCCGCGTAAAAACTGGGCGAACTGTAAATCGAGTAGGCCAACCCGCGATCCTCGCGGATGACCTGGAACAACCGCGAGCTCATGTTCTCGCCGAGGAGGACGTTGAGCAGCCGCAGCGCGAAACGGCGCTCGTCGTGACGCGAGCAGGTGCGGATGCCGAGCGCCAGCTGCGTCTGCTCGGTCTTCTTGGTGAACAAAACGAGGCGCGGTTCGCGCTGGTCTTCCCGGGCCGGCGCAAAGGCGGGCCGCGCGCCGGTTTTGAAATGCCGCGCGTGCCGCGAAACCGCCGCGACGGCCTGCGCGTGTTTGACGTTTCCCGCCGCGACAAGCAGCGTGGCGCCGGTGACGTAATTTTCCCGGAGATAACCCACGAGACTTTTTCGCGTCAGCGCATCGAGCGATTCTTCCGTGCCGGTGATCGAACGGCCGAGCGGCTGGCCGGGCCAGAGCGCCGCGTTGAGCAATTCCTGGACGTGCTGCGCGGGCTGATCCAGGTACATCGCAATCTCCTCCTTGATCACGTCGCGTTCCTTGGCAACGTCGGCGGGCGCGAACCGCGAGTGCAGCAGCATGTCCACCAGCACGTCAAGCAGGGTGTCGAAGCGGTCGGCGCCGGCGCGGGCGTGGAAGCAGGTCATTTCCTCGCTGGTGAAGGCGTTCAGGTAGCCGCCGACGCCCTCGACGGCCTGCGAAATTTCCTCGGCCGTGCGTTTTTCTGTTCCTTTGAACAGCAGGTGTTCGATGAAGTGGCAGGCACCGTTGAGCGCGGCGGATTCGCCGCGCGAGCCGACGCCGACCCACACGCCGACGCTCACGCTGGCCATGTGCAGCATTTCGGCGGTGGCGACGGTCAGGCCGTTGGGGAGTCGGGAGACGTGATACATGATTCGGGAATTAAAAACTAAAAATGGAAACTCAAAAATGCCGGACCACAGCCCACCGGTTCCATTGGTTCATTTCTGATTTCACATTCTGATTGGGTTCAGGCAAAACCCTGCGGGATGCTTTGCGGCACGCCGGCTTCGCGCCGGTAATGGAGCAGGATCTGCACGGCCTCGTCCACGTTATCGGTCAGGTGCAGCAAGTCCAGATCGCCGCGGTCAACGAAGCCGCGTTCCACCAGGGCCGGTTGGAGCCAGCGCACCAGGCCGCGCCAATGGCGCTTGCCGTAGAGGATCATCGGGAAGCGCGAGATGCGCTCGGTCTGCGCCAGCGTGAGGACTTCAAACAATTCGTCGAGCGTGCCGAAGCCGCCCGGCATGTAGATGAACCCCATGCTGTATTTCACGAAACACACCTTGCGCGCGAAAAAATAATGGAAATGAACCGGCACGTTCGCGAATGGGTTGCCCTTTTGCTCGCGCGGCAATTCAATGTTAAGCCCGACGGATTTGCCCTTGGCGCGGGCCGCCCCCTTGTTCGCCGCCTCCATGATGCCGGGGCCGCCGCCGGTGATGACGGCGAAATCGTTTTCGGCGAGTTTCCTGGCCAGTGCAACTGACGCACGATAATACGGGTCGCTGGGCCGGGTGCGGGCGGAGCCGAAAATGGTCACCGCCGGCCCGAGCTTGGACATCGTTTCAAACGATTCGACGAACTCCGCCATGATGCGGAAAATGCGCCAGGGATCTTCGCGGATGAAATGGTTGGTGTCGTTCACGCGAGGACGATAATCGAGATTTTCCGCCTGACAAGCGGCGGCTTTCAGCCCCGCTTCGCGCGCCGTTCGCCGCGCTGTTCCGGCCGCTCCCGCCGCTCGGGCATGCGGGGATGCCGCGTTTTGCGCACCGGTTCGATGGTTTTCGGGCGCGCCTTGGGCACCAGCACGATCGGACAGCCCTCGTAGCCGAACGCCTGCCGCATCTGATCGCCCAGATATTTTTTGTATTGCGAGGAGAAGAGTTCGTCGCGGTTGACGAACAGCAGAAAGGTCGGCGGCGCCTGCCGGACCTGGGTGGCGTAGAAAAATTTCAGACGGTGGCCCAGGTCGCTGACCGGCTGCCGGCGTTCGACGGCGTCGTGGATCGTGCGGTTGAGAATCGCCGTCGGGATTTTCTGCTGCAACTGCGCGGCGATGTAGCGCACCGCCTCCAGCAGCCGCTCCAGATTGAAGCCCGATTTGGCCGAGGTGAAAATCACCGGCGCGTAATCCAGGAAAAACAACTTCTCCTGCACCCACTCGCCGAATTCGGACAGCGTCGTGACCGGATCGGCGTTGCCCTCGCGGTGCTCCTTGCGGGCGCGCCGCTGGATTTCCTCCTTGCGCGCGGCCAGGACTTTGTCATCGAACAAATCCCATTTGTTGATCACCACGATGCAGGCCTTGCGCTCCTCGACAATCCGGTCCGCGACCTTTTTGTCCTGCTCGGTGATCCCGGCCTCCGCATCCAAAACCATGATCGCGATGTCGCAGCGCGCGATGGAATCCTCCGAGCGTTTGACGCTGAAAAACTCGATCGAATCGCCGATGCTGCGCGTTTTGCGCATCCCTGCGGTATCTATCAAAATGTATTTTTGTCGCACGCCTTCCGTCTCCACCTCGAACGGCACGTCCACCGCGTCGCGCGTTGTGCCTGGAATCGGGCTGACGATGACGCGTTTGGATTGGGTGAGCGCGTTGATGATCGAGGATTTGCCGACATTGGGCCGGCCGACGACGGCGAGTTTCAACGGCAAGACCGGACGCGGGACCGGCGACGCGTCTTCGCCGGTGTCCAATGCGGAAATATCTGTCGCTTCACTCGCCACCTGTCCCTCGTCACTTGGCACGGGCAGCAGGCCCACAGCGGCGTCCATCAACGGCTGGATGCCTTCGCCGTGAATCGCGCTCACCGGGAAAATCTTTTCAAAGCCCAACCGGGCGAATTCATCCGCGCCGGCTTCCGCGCGGCTGGTGTCCACCTTGTTGACCGCGACCAGCACCGGCTTGCCGCTGAGGCGCAGGCGCGCGGCCACTTCGCGGTCCAACGGCACCACACCTTCCTGCACGTTCACAACGAGCACGATGACGTTGGCCGCGTCAATCGCCAGCCCAACCTGCTCGATTGCGGCCTGGGTGATGACGTCGTCCGATTTTTCGCGGCGCAGCAGACCGATGCCGCCGGTGTCAATCAGCGTGAACGGACGGCCGTGCCATTCGGCCTCGGCGGTGACCCGGTCGCGCGTGACACCCGGCTGGTCATGGACGATGGCGATGCGGCGGCCGACAATGCGGTTGAACAGCGCGGACTTGCCGACGTTGGGCCGGCCGACGATGGCGATTAAATCTGGCACCCTGCCATAATGCCGCAGTTTGCGACGGCGTGAAAGGCGAAAACGCCTGGCGAGAGTGACGCGTCGCCGACGCAATCTGCGACGGGGTGTCGCAGCCGCGAGCTTCCTTTGCCTTCCGGCGTTCCCGGCCTTAATCTGTGCCGTGAGTTTCATGAGCGCCGAGCCAAGCATCGTTTCGCCAAACCGGCAACCGGCCGTCAGCGCGCCAGTGTCGCAACTGGCAGTCACCGGCATGACCTGCAACAACTGCGCCCGCCAAGTCACCGAGGCGTTGCAGAGCGTGCCGGGCGTCCGCAGCGCGTCCGTCCTCCTGGAAGCCGGCCGCGCTTTGGTGCGCTGGACGGAACGTGCCGAACCCGATACCGCCGCGTTGGTGCAGGCCGTAGAAAAAAAAGGCTTCCACGCGCGGCTCGTCTCGGCGGTAAGTGCCGGCGCGGAGCCGGCCAAACCCCGATTCAGCGGCTGGCAACTCAACCTGCTCCTCGGCCTGCCCGTCACCGCCGCGCTGATGATCGGCGAATGGATTTTTGATCTGGGCCTGACGCCGTGGTTTCGCTGGCTCGCATTCGCGCTGGCCGGCGTCGTCCAGATTTTCGCCGGGGCGCGGTTTTATCGCGGTGCGTGGAGCCAGTTGAAAATCGGCGGCTCGAACATGGACACGCTGGTGGCGCTCGGTTCCACCACCGCTTTTGCATACAGCGCGTGGGCGCTGCTCGGTGGCGGCGCCGGCCACGTTTACTTCATGGAAGCCGCCGCGATCATCACGCTCATCAGTCTCGGCCACTGGCTGGAGGCGCGCGTGAGCGAGCGGGCGGGCAGCGCGTTGAAATCACTTTTGCAGCTCGCCCCGCCAACCGCGCGCAGAATTCAGCGGCCGGAAGTCAAAAGCCAGAAGTCAGCCAGCCCGTTTCTGAATCTCAAAACACTTTCGTTCTCGCCAGCGGCCAGCGGCCAGCGGCCAGCGGCAATTGAAACCGAGGTTCCCGTCGCCGCCCTGCAAATCGGCGACCTGGTAGCGTTGCGCCCCGGCGACCGCGTGCCCACGGACGGCCAGGTGACCGAAGGCGAATCCGCCGTGGACGAAACCATGCTCACCGGCGAATCCGTGCCCGTGGACAAAACCGCCGGCAGCCGGCTCTTCGCCGGCACAGTGAACCTCAACGGCCGGCTCGTCCAGCGCGTCACGGCCACCGGCGAAGCCACCGCGCTGGCGCACATCATCGCCGCCGTCGAGCGCGCGCAAACCAGCCGCGCCGGCATCCAGCGCCTCGGCGACCGCGTCAGCAACGTGTTCGTGCCGGTTGTCGTGGGCGTCGCGCTGCTCGCCGCGCTGGCGTGGGGCTTGGCGCCGGACACCGTGCGGTCGGCGCATGACTGGCTGGGAAGATTTCTGTGGCATACGCACGTTCCCGACGGAAATCTCGCCGCCGCGTTCCTCACCGCCGCGGCGGTGCTGATCGTCGCCTGTCCCTGCGCGATGGGCCTGGCCACACCGGCCGCGATCATGGCCGGCGCCAACGCGGCGGCGCGACGCGGCATTTTGATCCGCGACGGCGTGGCGCTGGAAAAGGCCGGCGAAGTCACGGCGGTGGTTTTCGACAAGACCGGCACGCTCACCGTCGGAAAGCCGGCGGTGGCGGAAGTGTGGCGGGCTCCCAATTCAGAAATCGGAAATCAGAAATCAGAAATTGTTTTGGCCGCCGCGCTGGCGCGGCATTCGTCGCATCCGATCAGCCAGGCGGTGGCAAAACTGTCCAGCGAAGAAATCAAACTGGCCGACTGGCGGGAAATTCGCGGCGCGGGCGTCGAAGCAAAAATCCCAAATCCCAAATCCCAAATCTCAAATGGCGAAGCCACCGCGCGCCTCGGCGCGATCCGCTGGTTGCGCGAGATCGGCGTGGATTTTTCGCCCGCTGAAAAATTCATCGCCGACTGGTCCGGCCAGGGCGCGACGCTCGTCGGGCTGGCGGTGGAAAATCAATTGCACGGCTTGTTTGCGGTGAAGGACACGCTCAAAACCGGCGCGGCCAAAGTCATCGCGGAATTGCACCGGCAGGGGCTCAAGACCTTTCTGGTTTCCGGCGACAACCCGCTGACCGCGCTGAGCATCGCGAAACAAGCCGGCATTGCGGCGGAAAATGTCTTTGCCGAAGTGCGCCCGGAGCGGAAGGCGGAGCTGGTGAAGCAGTTCCAGGCGCGGGGCGAACGCGTGGCGTTCGTGGGCGACGGCCTGAACGACGCGCCGGCGCTGGAGCAGGCCGATCTGGGCATCGCCGTCAGCCGCGCCAGCGACCTCGCGCGCGAGGCGGCGGACATCATCCTGCTGAACTCGGAAATCGAGGCGGTGCCGGAAAGCCTGGGCCTGGCGCGGGCGACGCTGCGAACGATCCGGCAGAATTTGTTCTGGGCGTTTTTTTACAACGCGCTGGGCGTGCCGCTGGCGGCGCTGGGCTTCCTGAGTCCGATCCTGTGCGCGGCGGCGATGGGCCTTTCGGACCTGATCGTGATCGGCAACGCGCTGCGGCTCGCCAGATGGCGGTTGGTGAAGTGAGTTTTCGAGTAGGACGATGGCAAATCCTCAATCAAGGCTATGGAGGCTATCAGCGCTCAGGCTGGTTCAACGACGGATTGATTCGAGCTCCACGCGACTTTATTCCACCGCGCTCCGGTCGATTGAATCCTTTGGACGTTAACCACAGAAGTGCTCCATCGGCTTCCTGACAAGGCGGTCAAAGGTTTTGCCAAAATTAGCCGCCAGGTCGGACTGTGGCTTAACCTCGATTTCTTCACAGTATTTCTCAATGTAGCTCTCCAGGTGCTTCTTCATGCGCCAAGGGTTCACCAGCGTGGCCGCGACCGTTTCTTTTCGCGTGAATATACCCGACCCGCAATTGATAGTGTCTATGAGCAACTCGTTCGCCAGCTTGGCGGAGTGGAAGAGCCCGCATCGCGCCCAACGATACAAATCAGCCTCATCCGGCACCGCACCAAGCGATCCATCAACCACCGATTCTGCAAACCTCTTGAACCCGGTGCAGAAGCACTTTTTCGATTGCCTTTCAATGTCATTGCCAAGGACATACTGTCCATGCGCCTCGAAAAACATCAGGAGAATGGCAAACGCGGCCATACCGTTAGCAGGTGCCGAAGGTTTCTGTTGCTCGAGTGCGGTAACCGGCTGAAGAATCCACGCACGGGTCTGGGCTCTGTAGATGTGGGTAGGAGTAACCTCACAGCGTTTTAAGGCACCAAAGCTGATGGTGTCGGGGATGATATAAACTAGGTCTGCTTTCATGGTGTAATGTTTCGTCTGACAGTAGTATTATTATGCCGTGCCGCGTGCAGGTCGTTTTGCCCAACTGGACTTTGTAACGACTTTCATCCCCATGGATTTAGGAAACCCAACTTCCGAATTTCGCTCAAGCCTTTTCGACGCAAAGTCACCCAGTCAAACAGGACTTAAGCCTTTTGCAATCTGCGTTCGAAGGCGGCGAGGGTTTCGGGGCTGACGTGGTGTTCAATGCCCTCGGCGTCCATCTCGGCGACCCGCGCGGGAATGCCCAGCGAGCGCAAAAAGGCCACCACCGTCTGGTGGCGGCGCCCGCATTCCGCCGCCAGCCGGCGCCCGGCCACGGTCAGAAAAATCGCCCGGTAGGGTTTGGTGTTCACGTAGCCGGCCGCGCGCAGCCGCGCCAGCGTGCGGTTGACGGTCACGTGCGTCACGCCGAAACGCCGCGCCAAATCCACCACCCGCGCCTCGCCGGTCGCCACGGTCAGGTCGGCGATGGCTTCAACGTAATCCTGCGCGGTCTCCGAGGCGCGGTCGCGCCGTGAGCGGCGGAAAATCTCAGCGCGGCGGCGCGCCTCCGGGGTTCCGGCGGCGGCGGGCTTGCGGGCAGCGCGTGGCATGGTGCGGCAAGCAGACCTGAGATCCGTTTTTTAGTCCAGACTTAATTTTGTAACCGAGGCTACAAATGGGGGTTGACAGCCGGCCAGCCAAAATGTAACTAAGGCTACATCTTTCTGCGCACGGCGCCGGGTGGACGCGGTTGTGTCGGAAAGATGCCTTTATGAAACCGAGCCAGCCGTCACCGGAACCGCCGCCCGCCACCGGGACGGTGTCGCTGGAGGGCCTCCACCGGACGGTGGCGGTGCCGCACCAGCGGGCCGGGTTCTGGCCCCATTTGCGCGCCTTCGCCGGGCCGGCGCTGCTGGTGAGCGTCGGCTACATGGACCCGGGCAATTGGGGCACGGACCTGCAGGCCGGCGCGCAGTTCAAATACGGGCTGCTCTGGGTGGTGGGGCTTGCGAGTCTCATGGCCATCTTCATGCAGGTCATCTCCGCGCGGCTGGGCGTGGCCACGGGCAAGGATCTGGCGCAGTGTTGCCGGGACTGGTATCCGGCCTGGCTGCGCTGGCCGAACTGGATTTTGTGCGAACTGGCCATCGGCGCGTGCGACCTCGCCGAGGTGCTGGGCAGCGCGGTTGCGCTGAACCTGCTGTTTCACATTCCGCTGTTTTGGGCGGTGGTCATCACCGGGTTTGACGTGCTGCTCCTGCTGGCGTTGCAACGCTTCAACATGCGGACCATCGAGGCGGTCATTCTCGTGCTCGTGGGGACCATCGCGGTTTGTTATTACATTGAAATTTTTGTGCTGCCGCAGACGCACCCGGGTTTTCTGGAGATGGGCCGGGCGCTGGTGTCGCCGAATTTCCGCCACGCCGGGATGCTCTACGTCGCCATCGGCATCATTGGCGCGACGGTGATGCCGCACAATTTGTATTTGCACTCGGCGCTGGTGCAAAGCCGCCAATTCGGGAAGGACGACGACTCCATCCGCAGCGCGATCAAGTTCAATACCATTGACTCGACGGTCGCGCTGTCGGTCGCGTTCTTCGTCAATGCGGCGATCATGGTGCTGGCGGCGCTGGTGTTTTTCGGCAAGGAAAGCGTTACCGTTTCCGGCGGGCAAGTGATTCACTTCGGCGGCGACGCGGACTGGATTCGCATCGCCTACCTCACGCTGGCGCCGCTGCTGGGCACCGCGGTGGCCAGCACAATTTTTGCCGTGGCGCTGCTGGCCAGCGGACAAAGCAGCACGCTCACGGGCACACTGGCCGGGCAGGTGGTGATGGAGGGCTTCATGAACTGGCGGCTGCGGCCGTGGCTGCGCCGGTTGATCACGCGCCTGCTGGCCATCCTGCCGGCGCTGCTCATCATCGGCCTGCGCGGTGACAGCAGCGTGAACGATCTGCTGACCCTGAGCCAGGTGGTGCTGGCGTTGCAACTGCCGCTGGCGATGTTCCCGCTGCTGCACTTCACCAGTTCGCGCCGGCGCATGGGCCGGTGGCGCAACGGCTGGTTTCTTCTGATCGCCGGCTGGGGCAGCGCCGCGCTGATCACCGCGCTGGACATTTACGGCTTGCCCGACTCCCTGAAAACCGCGTGGCAGGTCATCGTCGCCAAATGACGAGGACGCCGCGGTCCAAATGACGTTGCGCTTCCTTGCCGGTTCGGCGAGCTTGCTCCCTGCGATGTACCGCAAAATTCTGGTCGCCCTGGAAAACAGTCCCGCCGACGCGAGCCTGATTCCGCACGTCACCCGGCTCGCCCGCCAGCTCGGCTCGGAAGTGCTGCTGGTCCACGTGGCCGACGGCTGGGCGGCGCGCAACTTCAACCAACTTAAACTGGCGGAGTCCGAGGAAATGAAAGCCGACCGCGCCTATCTGGAAAAAATCGCCGCCAGTTTTCGTGAGCAAGGCGTGAAGGCCACCACGCAACTCGCACTGGGCGATCCGCCGAAGGAACTGCTGAAAGCCGCTGAAACCGAAAACTGTGATCTCATCGCCATGGCCAGCCACGGCCACCGGTTGATTGGCGATCTGATTTTTGGCAGCACCATCCACGAGGTCCGGCATCACACCAGCATCCCGGTGCTGCTGGTCCGCGCCACTCCCCATGACTCGCAGCAACCTTGAAGGCCTCACAAAAAACTCTGTTTTGTCTTGCGCCGACGATGGCCGTGGCGGCGGGAGGTGAATTGCGGTTCAATGGTCGAGAATTTCGCGGACGGCCTTGGTGAGCGAGGCGCGGGTGTAAGGTTTCTGGAGCATTTGGCGGCCGGCCTGGTGGAGAAATTCGGTGTCGATATCGCCGATGGCGTAGCCGCTCATGAACAACACTTTGAGCGCGGGTTTTTCGGCGGTGAACCGCTGCGCCAAGTCCAGGCCGGAAATGCCCTCGGGCATCACGATGTCGGTAAGGAGCAGAGAAATCCGGCTTTGCTGTTGCTGCCAGATGTCCAACGCAGCAACACCCGACGGTGCCGCAAAAACTTGATAGCCGCAATCCTCCAACACCAGCCGGCCCATCTCCAACACCGGCAGTTCGTCTTCCACAAACAGCACCGTTTCACGGCCACCCCGAACGGGTGCGGCCAGCGCTTCCTTGCCTCCAGCTGGTAGCACTGCTTCGGGAGCGGCGGGGAAAAAGATCGTGAAAGTTGTGCCGGAACCGACGACGCTGGTGGTTTCCACCCAGCCATCGTGCTGTTTGACGATGCCATAAACGGTGGCCAGCCCCAAACCGGTGCCTTTGCCCGCGGGCTTGGTGGTGAAGAACGGCTCAAAAATCCGGTTCATCGTTTCCGCGTCCATGCCGATGCCGGTGTCGCTGACGCGCAGGCAGACGAAGGCGCCGGGCCGCGCGTCAGGATGGCGCTGCGGTTCCGTCGGGCCGATGACGAGGCTTTCCACGCCGAGCGTGAGCGTGCCGCCCGCGGGCATGGCATCGCGGGCGTTGACGGCGAGGTTCATCAACACCTGTTCGATCATGCCGGCGTCGGCGCGGATCGGCGGCAGGATTTCCGGGGCGTGAAAATTCAAGGCGACGGTTTCGCCCAGCAGGCGCTGAAGCATTTTGCCGAGGTTATGGACCAGTTCGCGCAGGTCAAGCAGTTCGGGTTGCAGCACGTTTTTGCGGCTGAAGGTGAGCAGTTGGCGCGTCAGGCCGCCCGCGCGCTCGGCCGCGCCGAAAATGGATTGCACCGAGTCGCGCACCGGCTCCGGAAGCTGCGGCCGCGCCAAGACCAGGCCCGCGTGTCCCTGGATGACCGTGAGCAGGTTGTTGAAATCATGCGCGATGCCCGCCGAAAGCTGGCCGACCGATTCCATTTTTTGCGACTGGCGGAATTGCTGCTCAAGGTTCAATCGTTCGGTGATGTCCTCGACATAGGCGTGAAACAAATTGCGGTCCGGCACGGGATGAAACGACCAGAAAAGCGTGTGGTTTTTGATCCGCGATTCGAGGCGGAGCCGGGTTTCGCCGCTGGCCAGGCACTGGTGCAGAAGATTGCCGATGTCGGGCGGCAAGATGTCCGCCGGATGATTCAGGCCCAAGGCCAGCGCCAGTTTGTGCGCGGCATCGTTGCAGTAAGTAAGGCTGCCATCGGTGGCGAGTTCGAGCGCGGGATTGGGATTGAGTTGTGCGAAGCCGGCGAGTTTTTTCAGTTCGGCCTCGGATTCGCGGCGGGTAATCGCCACGGCCAGACTGTTGGCCACGGCCAGCAGGAACTGCACGTCGTCGCTGTTGAACGTCCGCACCTGCGGCGAATACACGCCCAGCGCGCCGAAATTCCGCTCGCGCGTGCCGATCGCCACACAAGCGCCGCTGACCACGAAGTGCTCGCGCAGCAGCACATCGGCGGGAAACCGCCGCTCCGTGCGCAAATCGGCGACGACCACAGCCTCGCCGGACAGCAGGGTCAACCCCGCTTGGGTTTCGGGGCCAGTGGGAATGACCGTGACACCGACCAGGTTTTTTTTCCAGCCCACTCCGGCGCGGAGCAAAAGTGATTGGCCGTCCGGCAAGAGTTCCAGCACCTGGCACAGTTCGACCTCGAGGGTCTGCGTCACGAGCATTACAATCTGGTTGAGCAGTTCGGCGAAGTCGTCGCTGCTCAGGGCAAACTGTCCGAGCGCGGCCACGGCGCTTTGTTGCATCGCCCGTTGGAGGAGCCGCTGCTCCGCCTGCTCGCGTTCCTCGGCGCGCCGACCGAGGGACGCGGCCATTTCATCAAAGGATCGCGCCAGCGAACCGATTTCCCCGGGTTCCGCATTCAAACCCGAGCGGGCGCTGAGGTCGCCGGCGGTGAGGCGTTCGGCGGCGGCAGCCAGCGTTTTGACCTGGCGCAGAACGAATCGTTCGCCGCCGAACCAAGCCGCCCCGAGCGCCAACAGCCCAATGAGGAAACCGATCCAGGGCGAATGGGTAAAATACAAGACGGCCAGCGCGGGCGCGATGGCTAGAAAAACCGTGCCGACCAGCCGGATGCGCAGACTGGAAAAGCCGCCGTTGGACTTCAGGCTTTGCAATGCTGGGCAGCCTATCGCGTCCGGGCGCGAAGCCAAGTTTTTTTGCCAGGCGGGGCCGAGCACCCCACCGGTACAGCAAAGAGCCGGACTTGCGTCCGGCTCTTAGTGGTGATGAGGTTTATACGCCTTCACCCAGGCGCTCAGAAGGGTAGTGCGGCCAACTATTGACGCTGTTCGAACCGCACTACGAGTAAAACCTCTCTACTAACCCTAAACGAACAGCGAAACCATGTAACCAACAATGAATAGATACACCAAGCCGTCAAAATGTTCAAAGAAAAATTTCGCACAAAGTGAGTTTTTTTGCACTTGTTGAATTTGCGAGTATTTCCCAAGAAAAAAAGGTGTTTCAGGCAGCAACACCCACTTTCGCCATCAAATATCACTAAAAATTCTTACCCCAGGCCGGATTTTCAGGAGTCGTGCGAACGAGGTCAATCCGGTCGGGGAGAGCGATTCGCGCAAAGCGGCGGCCTTTCCCGCCCCGGAAGCCAGCATCCACACCTCCCGCGCGGCGGCGATGGCCGGGTAGCCAAGGGTGACCCGGTTGGGCGGTGGTTTGGGGGAATTGTAGATCGCGCGATAAACCGCCCCGCTGGCCAACAGTTCCTGCGATTCGCCGGGGAAAAGCGAAGCCAGGTGGCCGTCCTCGCCCAGCCCGAGAAGGACCAAATCCAACACCGGCTGGCGGTCTTCATTCAGCGGAGCGATGCGGCCCAATTCCTCCGCCGCAATTTCCGCAGCCGCTTCCGGCGAATCTTCGCCGCGGATCCGGTGGATTTGGCCGGCCGAAATCTGCAACGGCTGAAACAGAAGATCGTCCGCCATCTTAAAGTTGCTTTCGGAATCCGTGGGCGGCACGCAACGTTCGTCCGCCCAGAAAAAGTGCGTGTTGGTCGGGAATACCGGGGCGGAAGCATCCCAGCTTTTCCACTCGCGGAACTGCTTAACGACTGATGCAAAAAGCTTTTGCGTAATCCGGCCGCCGGACAGCGCGACGCGATGCGGTTGACCGGCGCGGTTGGCTGACACGATTTCCTCAAGCCAAGCCTTGGCGGCGTGCGCGGCGAGTTCGTCGGAGCTGGTGAAGGAAAGCAGTTCAAAATTTTGCATCGTATCAAATTCGTCACAGTTAAAAACCGATTCCAGCAGCCTAGCCCCTCGCTTAAACGGCAGCAAGCGAGCATCCATCATCCCGAGCTAAAACGTATTACTTTTATGAATTAGTATTATACTGCAAAAGAAGTTTGTTAAATGCCAATTTTCGCGGAGCGTTCCCGTCATCCTACCCCAATATTTCTAGACAGTCGCTCGCAAAGCGTTTGCGGGCGCGCACCGCCGGTCCGGGCCGGCCTTTGGACATGATTGCCACGATCTCAAAAAGCAAACCGAACCGGCTCAACCGGATCATGGAGCACGCCAGCGGCGACAAGCGCTTCAAGATTCTGGAAGTCCACATGAAGAAGCACCAGTTCCGCCACGATGCGCTGATCGAGGTGCTGCACAAGGCGCAGGAACTGTTCGGCTACCTGGAAGACGATTTGCTGCTGTTCGTCTCGTACAAACTGAAACTCCCGCCGAGCCGCGTGTACGGGGTCGCGACGTTCTATCATTTCTTCACGCTCAAACCCAAGGGCGAACACACCTGCGTCGTCTGCATGGGCACGGCCTGTTACGTGAAGGGCGCCGATAAAGTCATCAATGCCGTTCAGGAAAACTTGCGCATCAAATCCGGCGAGACGACGGCAGACAACAAAGTTTCCCTGCTTACCGCGCGCTGCATCGGAGCGTGCGGCATCGCCCCGGCGGTGGTTTACGACGGCACCGTCACGCCGCGTCAGACGCCGGGATCCGCGGTCGAACAAATCAAAAAATGGACGGCAAAATGATTTTCAACGATCTCATCGCCCTCAAAGAAAAGGAACTGGCCGCTAGGAAAAAGGTGGTGCTGCGTTGCTGCATGGCCGCCGGCTGTATGTCCTCCGATTCCAAAGGTGTCAAGGAGCAGCTTGATAAAGCCGTTGCCGACGCGGGACTTCAAAACGAAGTGGAAGTGCGCGGCGTCGGTTGCATGAAGCTTTGCTGCGAAGGCCCGCTGGTCCAGGTTGACCCGCAAAATGCGCTTTACATCAAGGTCAACGCGCAAAACGCGCCGTCCATCGTCGCCGCGCTCAAAGGCGGCAAGGCGAGCGTTGAGCAGACCAATCCCGACGTGGCATTCTTCAAGAAGCAATTTTCCATCGTGCTGGCGAACAGCGGCGTGATTGATCCCGAGCGCGTCGAAAGTTACATCGCCGCGGACGGTTATCAGGCGTTGCACGAGGCGTTGCACGAGATGACGCCGAAGGATGTCGTCGAGGCGATGGTCAAGAGCGGCTTGCGTGGCCGCGGCGGTGCGGGATTTCCGACCGGACTCAAATGGGGCACGGTCGCAAAATCGGCGGGCGCAAAAAAATACGTCATCTGCAACGCCGACGAGGGCGACCCGGGCGCCTTCATGGACCGCAGTGTGCTGGAAAGCGATCCGCACAGCGTTCTCGAAGGCATGGCCATCGCGGCCTATGCGGTCGGCGCGGATCAGGGCTTCATTTACGTGCGCGCCGAATATCCGCTCGCGATTTCACGGCTGCAAATCGCCATCAAACAGGCGAAGCAGATGGGATTGCTCGGCGCGGGAGTTTTTGAATCGCCGTTCAACTTTAACGTGGACCTGCGCATCGGCGCCGGGGCGTTTGTCTGCGGCGAGGAAACGGCGTTGATGGCGTCGGTCGAAGGCAAGCGCGGGACGCCGCGTCCGCGTCCGCCGTTTCCAGCGGAGAGCGGATTGTTCGGCTGTCCAACCTTGATCAACAACGTCGAGACCTTCGCGAACGTGCCGCCGATCTATCGCAATGGTGCGGAGTGGTTCGCCGGCATCGGTACGGAAAAAAGCAAGGGCACGAAAGTGTTCGCGCTGGCCGGCAAAATCAAAAACACCGGCCTCATCGAAGTGCCGATGGGCACGCCGCTGCGCACCATCGTCGAGGAAATGGGCGGCGGCGCTCCCGATGGCGGCAGGATCAAGGCCGTGCAGACCGGCGGGCCCTCGGGCGGCTGCATTCCGTCGCAACACCTCGACACGCCGGTGGATTACGAATCGCTCGGAAAGCTCGGCTCCATCATGGGTTCCGGCGGCATGATCGTGATGGACGACAGCACGAACATGGTCGAGATCGCGCGATTCTTTATGGAATTCTGCATGGATGAATCCTGCGGCAAATGCATTCCCTGCCGCGCCGGCACGGTGCAGATGCACAACCTGCTGGACAAAATTGCCAATCGCAAAGCCACCGCGCGCGACCTCGCCAAGCTCGAAGAACTTTGCGACATGGTCAAGAACACGAGTTTGTGCGGCCTCGGCCAGACCGCGCCGAATCCCACGTTGAGCACGCTGCGGTTTTTCCGCAACGAATACGAGGATCTGCTGCAACCGGACAAGTTCGGCCCGCGCAACAACGGGGAACCCAAGAACCAGCCCGCGGCGGCGGTGAAATAAGAGGAGAATTTTATGGCCGCAAAAACACTGACAATTGACGGCAAACAAATCAGCGCCGAGGAAGGCGCGACCATTTTGCAGGCGTCGGAAGAAGCGAACGTGAAAATCCCGACGTTGTGTCACCTCGACGGTGTCTATGACGTGGGCGCGTGCCGCCTTTGCCTCGTGGAAGTCACCGGCGTGCCCAAGCTTCTTCCGGCCTGCACTACGAAAGTCGCCGAGGGCATGGACATCAAGACCGACAGCGAGCGCCTTCGGAAGTATCGCCGCATGATCCTCGAACTCCTGTTCGCCGAGCGGAATCACGTGTGCGCCGTGTGCGTGTCCAACGGCCATTGTGAATTGCAGACGCTGGCTTACACGAACGGCATGGATCACGTTCGTTACGAATACAGTTTTCCGAAGTGGAGCGTGGACACCACGCATGCGCTCTTCGGCATGGATCACAATCGCTGCGTGCTTTGCACCCGTTGCGTGCGGGTCTGCTGGCACATCGAAGCGGCGGGCACGAAGAACGTTTCCGGCCGCGGCGCACGCGCGCAGATCATCACCGACCTCAACATGCCGTGGGGCGAATCCGATTCCTGCACGCAATGCGGCAAATGCGTGCAAGCCTGTCCGACCGGCGCGCTGTTCCACAAAGGCTCGACGGTGGCCGAGATGGAGCGCGACCGCGGCAAACTGGAATTCATCGTCACCGCGCGCGAGAAAAAGCAGTGGATTTCCCCGGATTAAAAAATATGAAAGTGCGTTTGGCCACAGTTTGGTTCGGCGGTTGTTCGGGCTGCCACATGTCGTTTCTCGACCTCGACGAATTCCTTGTGGATCTCGTCGGGTTGGTGGACATCGTTTACAGCCCGGTCGTGGACATGAAGGAATATCCAGAGAACGTGGACGTGTGTCTCATCGAAGGCGCGATCTGCAACGAGGACAACCTTGAACTGCTCCATAAGATCCGCCAACGCACAAAGGTGCTCGTCTCGTTCGGCGATTGCGCGGTCACGGCCAACGTGCCCGCCATCCGCAATCAACTCGGCCTCGGCAACACGGAGAGCGTTTTGCAGCGTGCCTACATCGAGAACGCGCAGCACAACCAAAAGCTGCCAAAGGAAGACGGAATTGTTCCCACGCTGCTCGACCGCGTAATGCCCGTGCATGAAGTCGTCCACGTCGAATATTTTTTGCCCGGCTGTCCGCCGCCCGCCGACCGGATTAAGTCTTTGGTCACACAAATGTTGAACGGCACCGAACCGAAGCTGGAAGGCGCGCAATTGAAATTTGGTTGAATATGTCAAAACGCATTGTCATTGATCCCGTGACCCGCATTGAGGGCCACGCCAAGATCAGCATTTTCATGGACGACGCCGGCAACGTGTCGGACGCGGAATTCCATGTCGTCGAATTCCGCGGCTTCGAGAAATTCTGCGAAGGCCGGCCCTACGGTGAAATGCCCGGCATCACGCCGCGCATCTGCGGCATCTGCCCCGTCAGCCATTTGCTTGCCTCGGCCAAGGCCGGCGACGCCATCATGGCCGTCAACATTCCGCCCGCCGCCGACAAGCTCCGGCGATTGATGAACCTCGGCCAGATTGTGCAGAGTCACGCGCTGAGTTTCTTCCATCTGAGCGCGCCGGACTTTCTGCTGGGCTGGGACACGCCCCAGCCGCAGCGCAACGTTTTCGGGTTGATCGCTTCCAACGCCGATCTCGCCCGCGCCGGCATCCGGCTGCGGCAATTCGGCCAGGAAATCATCGAGATTCTCGGCGGCAAAAAAATTCATCCCGCCTGGGCCGTGCCCGGCGGCGTGCGTTCGGCGCTCAGTGAGGAAGGCCGCGCGAAGATTCGCGCGTGGCTGCCCGAAGCGTTCGCCACGACGCAGGTTGCGTTTGATCTTTGGAAGAAGACGATGGAGACGCATCAGCGCGAGATTCAAATCTTCGGAAATTTCCCGTCGCTGTTCATGGGCCTGGTTGCCCCGGACGGCACGTGGGAACATCACGGCGGCAAACTGCGTTTCACCGACAGCAGCGGCAGCATCATTGCCGATCAGCTCGATCCGCAGAAATACTTCGAGTTCATCGGTGAATCCGTGCAGACGAGTTCGTATCTCAAGTCGCCGTATTATTTGCCGCTGGGTTTTCCGGACGGCATTTATCGTGTCGGCCCGCTGGCGCGGCTCAACGTCGCCGAGCAGATGGGCGTGCCCAATGCCGACGCCGAGTTGAAGAAGTTCAAGAAACTCGGACGCGGCGCGGTCACGTCGTCCTTCCTCTATCACTACGCGCGGCTCATCGAAATTCTCGCCAGCCTCGAATACATCGAGCGCTACATGGATGACGAGGAACTCCTGAGTGATTATCTCCGTGCGGACGCGGGCATCAACAGCCTGCGCGGCGTCGGCGCCAGCGAAGCCCCGCGCGGGACGCTCTTCCACGATTACACGGTGGATCGCAACGGCCTGCTGCAAAAGGTAAACCTCATCGTCGCCACGGGCCAAAACAATCTCGCGATGAATCAGACCGTGGCACAAATCGCGCGGCATTATATTCGCGGCGACAAAATTCCCGAGCCGATGCTCAATCGCATCGAGCACGGCATCCGTTGCTATGACCCCTGTCTGAGCTGTTCGACGCACGCCGTCGGCCAAATGCCGCTGCACGTCCGTCTCATCGCGCCCGACGGCACGGTTTTGAGCGAACTCTTGCGCGGCTGAATTGATTTGGGGCGCGACCGCGCCGCGCCGCTTTCCGGCTGGGCGGCAGGTCACTCAGTTCAAGGCGCGGGAATGTCCGCGCACTTCGTCGCGGAGCGGAATTTGGTTAGGTTGGTTTGGGAGCCGGTAGGTAACGGAATCGACCGTTTCCCTGCTGGCCTTTTCCGCGGCCCGCGTGGTAAATTTCCCCGTTCATGGACAACGCTTGCACACCCTCGCCGCCGGTCACGCTCGTCATCGGCTACGGCAACACGCTGCGCGGCGACGACGGCGTCGGCCCGCGCGTGGCTGAGGCCATCGAAAAAATGAATCTGTCGGGCGTCGTAACGCTGATCTGCCAGCAACTTTCACCCGAACACGCCGATCCCATTTCCCGAGCGAAACAAGTCGTGTTTGTGGACGCCGCCGTGGACGCGCCAAACGAAGTCCGACTCCGCAAACTCGAAGCCAACGAATCCTCGCAACTCATGGCTCACGCTGCCGACCCGCGCACGCTGCTCGCGCTCGCCCGCGACGTGTTCGGCCAGGTCCCGGTAGCCTGGTGGTTGACCATTCCCGCCGTAAAGCTCGGCTTTAGCGAAGAACTGTCGCCGGAAGCGCAACACGGTTTTTCCGAAGCGGTGGAGAAAATTCGATCGATCTGTTGCAACGCACCAAAGAAATAATGCTCTATTTCCTTACTGTTGCGCTCTGCTCGACCAAGAAATCAAGCCATGCCTTTATGCCGTCGCCGGTTTTCGCCGACAGTTCAAATATCCGCGCGTGATGGCTCACGCGTTCCAGATTCTGCAAGGCCAGTTTGCGGTTGAACCCCGCCGCCGCCGCCATGTCGCGTTTCGTCACCACCGCGACGTGCGCCGAATGAAACATCGGTGGATATTTCAGCGGCTTGTCCTCGCCCTCGGTGACGGAGAGCAGCACCACGCGCAAATCCTCGCCCAAATCGTAATCGGCGGGGCAGACGAGGTTGCCCACATTTTCGATCACCAGCACGTCAAGCTGATCCAAATCCAGTTGCGCCGCCGCCTGGGAAACCATGTCCGCATCCAGATGGCAAACTGTGCCGGTGGTGATCTGCACCACGGGAATCCCGGCCGCGCGCAGCCGCGCCGCGTCGTTGTCGGTCGCGAGATCGCCGACAATCACGCCGACGCGCAGCCGGCCCGCAAGTTTCGCCGCCGTTTCGCGGATGAAGGTGGTTTTGCCCGAACCCGGTGAGGAAACCACATTCAGCACCAGTAGTTTTTTGGCGTGGAAAAAGCCGCGATTCCGCTCGGCCAGCCGGTCGTTTTTCTCCAGCAGCGACCGGTTCAAGCTCACCGTTTTGCCGCCGTGTTCGTGCTCGTGTTCACCGTGGCGGTGGTGATGGCCCGCGCCGTGATGATGATGGTCTTGGTCATGTTCGTGCGTCTGGCCGCCGATGGTCACGTCGCCACCCCCGAGTCCGCATCCACATTCTTTGCACATATCATTCAACTTCCACGGCGGCGATTTCCAATTCGCGCCCGCGCCGCAACTCGCCGCTGAAACTGCGGCAGCGGGGACATTCGTTTAATAAATCCGCACAGTCAAATTCCGCTTGGCAGGTCGCGCACCAGCATACTGCCGGGCTGGATTCAATCTCCAGCGTCGCGCCCTCGGCCGGCGTGTCGTGGCAGACCACGTCAAACGCGAACCGCAGCGCTTCCGGCACCACGCCGCTCAACGCCCCGACGCGCAACCGCAGCGCCAGCACGCGGCGCGCGCCGGCGGACTTCGCCGCGTCCAGCGCCAGCCGCACGGCTTCTTCCATGATGGCGACTTCGTGCATACGCCTTGCACCACCCATGCTCGCCCATTATCCAACTGTGTTCCCACCTTCTTTTGACAATTCCTGCGCAAAGATTGACAACCGGGGATAAGAATTTGACTACACCGAGTGTATCTTGAACTGGCGAATGAAAACACCCGTCATCCCACCGGCCATGGGACCGGCGCGGCTCAAGCTGGCCGTCCGCGGCGCGGTTCAGGGTGTCGGCTTCCGACCATTCGTGTTCCGGCTCGCGGAAGATTTGAATCTTACCGGCTGGGTCAACAATTCGTTGCAGGGCGTCGTCATCGAAGTTGAGGGGGCGCCGTCAAAACTGGAAAATTTTCTGCGGCGTCTCGAATCGGAGAAGCCTCCCCGCAGTTGCATTCAAAATTTGGAGGCGGCGTGGTTGGATTCCGTCGGTTACCACACCTTTGAGATTCGCGCCAGTGAAACCAGCGGCGGCAAGACCGCGCTCGTTCTGCCGGACCTGGCGACGTGTCCCGACTGTCTGCGTGAAATTTTCGATCCAAACAACCGCCGCCACCGCTATCCGTTTACCAACTGCACGAACTGCGGCCCGCGCTTCAGCCTCATCGCGGCCCTGCCGTATGACCGGGTGAACACCTCGATGAACGGCTTTGCGATGTGTCCCGCGTGCCAGGCCGAATACGACGACCCGTGCGACCGCCGTTTCCACGCGCAGCCGAATGCCTGTCCGGTTTGCGGACCCCATTTGGAATTGTGGCGAAGCGGCGTTCGGAAGAACGCAGCGAATCTTTCCGCAAATGAAGATCCGGCGCGCTCCGCCGAGCGCAGTTCCGGTGCCTTGCTCGCCGCCGCCGAAGCGATCCGCGGCGGCCAGATAGCCGCCGTGAAAGGCATCGGCGGTTTTCACTTGATGGTGGATGCACGGAATGACGCCGCTATCCGCCGCTTGCGTGAACGAAAACATCGCGAGGAGAAACCGTTCGCGCTCCTGTTCCCTTCGCTGGAAAGCGTGAGAGCGGTTTGTGAAGCATCGCCTTTTGAAGTGCGGTTGTTGCGTTCGCCGGAAGCGCCGATTGTCTTGCTCCGCCGCCATAAATCCGCCATCAGCCATCCGCAAATCGCAATTGCCAGTTCTGTCGCACCCGGAAACCCCAACCTCGGCGTGATGCTACCGTCGAATCCGCTGCATCATCTGCTCATGGCGGAACTGGGTTTCCCCGTCGTCGCCACGAGCGGCAATCTGAGCGATGAACCGATTTGCACGGACGAGCGCGAGGCGCTTGAACGGCTTGGCGGTATCGCTGACCTGTTTCTCATCCACAACCGCCCGATTGTCCGGCACATGGACGACTCCATCGTGCGCGTGATGCTCGACCGCGAGATGATTCTGCGCCGCGCTCGCGGCTACGCGCCGTTGCCCGTTCAAATTAAAAATTCAAAATTAGAAAATAAAAATGTTCTCGGCGTCGGCGCGCACCTGAAAAATGTCGTCGCGCTGGCAGTCGGCGAAAATGTCTTTCTCAGCCAGCACATCGGCGACTTGGAAACGGAGGAGGCGCATCAGGCGTTCCGCCGTGCCGCAACCGATTTACCCGGACTTTACGATGCTCAACCGGAAATCATCGCCACCGACCTACACCCGGATTACCTCTCGACAAAATTTGCGGATGAAATCGGCCCGCCAGGACAGTCATTCGGCATCGCCCCGCAGCGATGCGTTCCTGCCAGAATTGGCGTCCAGCACCATGTCGCTCATGTTTTGTCGTGCATTGCGGAAAATGAAATTCCGCTGCCTGCGCTCGGCGTGGCTTGGGACGGCACGGGTTACGGGACCAACGGCACCGTTTGGGGCGGTGAATTTTTCCTGGTCGCGGAAGACGGCGTTGCGCGCGTTGCGCATCTGCGTCCATTCCGACTGCCCGGCGGTGACGCGGCGGTAAAGGAGCCGCGCCGGGTGGCGCTGGGTTTGCTGTTTGAGTTGTTTGGTGAGACGGTTTGTCAGCGACGCGATTCGCCGGCGTTACCGACTTTTTCGGCCGGCGAGCTCGCCGCTTTGGAAACCATGTTGAGACGCGGGTTGAATTCGCCGCGGACGACGAGTGTTGGAAGATTGTTCGATGGCGTGGCTTCGCTCGCCGGACTGCGCCAGCAAATGCGCTTTGAAGGCCAGGCCGCGATGGAATTGGAATTTGCACTGGACGGAATCATGACGGACGAGGCATATCAATTGCCGATTGCGCCTTGCGAGGACGCTCACTCGACCAAATCCGCAATGATTTTGGATTGGTCGCCGCTGATTAAATCCGTTTTAACGGACGTGCAAAGTGGCGCTGCCGTTGGCATGATCAGCGCGAAGTTTCACAATGCCCTGGCCGAATCCGTCGTCGAAGTTGCCAGGCGAGTTGGTGAAAAGCGCGTGGCGCTTTCCGGCGGCTGCTTCCAAAACCGTTATTTGACCGAGCGGACGGTGAAACGGTTGCGCGCGGAACAGTTCCAGCCGTATTGGCATCAGCGCGTGCCGCCGAATGACGGCGGGATTGCGCTGGGTCAGGTTTTTGCGGCGCGGCATCAACTCAACTTGAAATAATTTATGTGTCTGGCCATTCCCGGTAAAGTGGTGAGCATCAGCGGCGACGACTCGCTGACGCGCATGGGCAGGATTGATTTCTCCGGCATCGTCAAGGAGGCCTGCCTGGCTTGCGTGCCGGAAGTGAAAATCGGCGATTATGTCATCGTCCACGTCGGCTTCGCACTCAGCAAGGTGGACGAGGCGGAGGCGCAAAAGGTTTTCGAGTATTTGAAACAAATGGACGAACTCGGCGACTTGAAGGAGGCGTCGCCGTGAAATATCTGGACGAATATCGTGATGCGGACCTGGCGCAAAAACTCGCGCGGGAAATTGGCCGCGTCACCACCCGGCCGTGGACGATCATGGAGGTCTGCGGCGGACAGACGCACGCAATTGTAAAATTTGGGATTGATGAAGTTCTGCCGGCACAAATCACGCTGATTCACGGCCCCGGCTGCCCAGTCTGCGTCACGCCGCTGGAGGTGATTAACCAGGCGTTGGAAATCGCCGCCCGGCCGGAGGTGATCTTCACCTCGTTCGGCGACATGCTGCGCGTGCCCGGCAGTGCCACGGATTTGCTTTCGGTCAAAGCGCAGGGCGGCGACGTGCGCATTCTTTACTCGCCGCTCGACGCGGTGAAAATCGCGGAACAAAATCCGGCCAGGGAAGTCGTCTTCTTCGGCGTGGGCTTTGAAACCACCGCGCCGGCGACAGCGATGGCGGTTTTTCAAGCCGCGCAAAAAGGGTTGAAGAATTTTTCGATGCTCATTTCACACGTGCTCGTGCCACCGGCAATCGCGGCCTTGATGTCCTCGCCGGATTGCCGCGTGCAGGCGTTTCTCGCCGCCGGCCACGTCTGTGCGGTGATGGGTTACGAGGAGTATTTTCCACTGGCGCAAAAATACCGCGTGCCCATCGTTGTCACTGGTTTTGAACCGGTGGACATTTTGCACGGAATCCTCATGGTGGTGGAACAGTTGGAAGGCGGTCGCGCGGAAGTGGAGAATCAATATGCGCGCTCCGTCCGGCGGGAAGGCAGCCCGGCGGCGCAAGCATTGATCAAAAAAGTTTTTCACATTGTCCCGCGCAAATGGCGTGGCCTGGGTGAAATTCCACGGAGCGGACTGGGCCTGAGCGAGGACTACTCGGCGTTCGACGCCGCAAAGAAATTCGGCCTGGCCAGCCGGCGCGTGGACGAACCGGCAGAGTGCCTGGCCGGGCTGGTGTTGCAAGGCCTGAAAAAGCCGCGCGAGTGTCCCGCGTTTGGGAAGAAATGCACGCCGGAACATCCGCTCGGCGCCACCATGGTTTCGAGCGAAGGCGCGTGCGCGGCTTATTACCATTATCGCCGCCACGCGGCGGCTGAACTTGCGGAGGCAAAATGATAACGCCCGAGTTCAACGCGGCCTGCCCCATTCCAATTTCGCAATATCCGCACGTCCTGATGGCGCACGGCGGCGGCGGCCGGCTGACGCACCAGTTGCTCGAAGAGGTTTTCGGCCCGGCGTTCAGCAACCCGATTCTCGACACGCGCCACGACTCGGCGCAGTTCACCTTGCCGCCGGGAAGGCTGGCGATGACGACGGATTCCTACGTGGTGCGTCCGCTTTTTTTTCCCGGCGGCGACATCGGTTCGATGGCAGTTCACGGGACGGTGAACGATCTGGCGATGAGCGGCGCGCGTCCGCTCTACCTGACCAGCGCCTTCATCCTCGAAGAAGGTTTGCCGCTGGAAACGCTCTGGCGCGTCGTCTGTTCGATGCGCGACGCGGCGCAACGGTGCGGGGTGCAAATCGTGACCGGCGACACCAAGGTCGTGGACAAGGGCAAGGGCGACGGTCTGTTCATCAACACGACCGGAATCGGGGTCATTGAATACGAACAAAAAATCCTGCCGCAAAGCGTCCAGCCCGGCGACGCGATTCTGGTGAGCGGTGATTTGGGCCGGCACGGAATGGCGATTATGGCCGTGCGCGAGGGCCTGCAGTTTGAAAGCACGATTGAAAGTGACTCCGCCCCGGTTCACGAGGCCGTTCTGGCTTTGCTACAGGCCGGCGTTGAAATTCATTGCCTCCGCGATCTGACCCGGGGCGGGCTGACCAGTGCGCTCAACGAAATTTCCGAGTCCGCCAACCTCGCCTTAAACGTCGCCGAAAAGTGGATTCCAGTGCGTGAGGATGTTCGGGCCGCCTGCGCAATTCTCGGCCTGGATCCGCTGCAGGTCGCGTGCGAGGGGAGATTTGCGGTGTTCGTGCCCGAACGGGACGCGGACCGCGCTCTGGCGCTGCTGCGCACCCACACCAATGGCTCCAGCGCGTGCAAAATCGGGGTGGTCACGACTGAACGCACTTCGGCCGTGCGCCTGACGAGCCTGCTGGGGGTGCGCCGGATGCTCGATCTGCCGAGCGGCGAACAGTTGCCGCGCATCTGCTGAGGGCAGCCGCAGCCCCGCCGGGCGAATCATCGGGACCGCTCGCCCGGTTCGGTGGTAGTGGGCGCGGAACCGTAATGAAATCCGGCCTGATCTTCGTATCCAAGTGGTAACACCGCCTCGATGACCGCCCACGCTTTGGCCCGGCAGCGCCGGCACCAACCAGGCCGCGCCGAGCGCGCCCCCGGGGGCCGCCGGGACGCCGCGGGGCCGGTGGAATCGCTTGTGGTTGTCATGGCGGAAACCTGCGCCTGCGCGAGGCAATGGGCTTGCCGCTTTTTGGCAAGAAGTTGGCAAGGATTGCCGTCCGGCAACGGCTTCAGCCGAACGACACGGCGCGGCACGCCAGGCCGTGGGCCGCAGCCACCGCAGGGTGCGTGACCCCGCCGTTCATCACGTTGAGGCCGCCGGCCAGAGCAGGTTGTTTCTGACACGCTTCCGCCAGGCCAAGCTCGGCCAGGGTTTCAATATAGCGGAACGTCACATTGGTCAGGGCCTGCGTTGCGGTGCGGGCATAGGCTCCGGGCATGTTCGCCACGCAATAGTGCGTCACGCCTTCCTCCACAAACACCGGGTCGTGGTGGGTCGTCGGACGCGACGTCTCCGCGCAGCCGCCCTGGTCAATCGCGATGTCCACGAGCACGCTGCCAGGCCGCATCCGGCGCAGCATTTCGCGGGTAATCAATTTCGGCGCTTTCGCGCCCGGTACCAGCACCGCGCCGATGAGTAAATCCACGCCCGGCAGCAGCGCCAACAAATGCGATTCATTTGAGTAGAGCGTGTGGGCCGTGTGCAGTGTGATATCGAGGAAACGCATCCGTTCCAGATCCACTTCGAGAATGGTCACGTCCGCACCCAGGCCTTGCGCCATGCGCGCGGCGTTGATGCCGGCCGCGCCGCCGCCGAGCACAACGACTTTGCCGGGCAACACCCCGGGCACGCCGCCGAGCAACACGCCGCTGCCGCCGAAATGCTTTTGCAGAAAATAGCCGCCGACCAGGATGGACATGCGTCCGGCAATCTCGCTCATCGGTTCGAGCAGCGGCAGGCGGCGGTTGACCTCGATGGTTTCGTAGGCCAGCCCGATCACCCCGGATCTCATCAACGCCTCCGTCAGCGGCTTGCTCGCGGCCAGATGCAGATAAGTGAAGAGAATTTGTCCCGGTTTTAGAAGCGGTAATTCAGCGGGCAACGGTTCCTTGACCTTCACGATCAAGTCCGCTTTTTCAAAAACCGCCGCGTGTGAATCCACCAGCCGCGCGCCGGCGCTCGCGTATTCGGCATCGGGATAGCCCGCGCCCAAACCCGCGCCGCGTTCGACGACGACCTGATGGCCGTGCTTGACGAGTTGGTAGGCGCCGCTGGGCAACAGCGCCACACGATATTCCTGCTCCTTGATTTCTTTGGGCAGGCCAATGTTCATAATGGAAAATCCCTTTCGTCGTCCCTCGGATTTGCCACCGTTGGGGAAGTCGTTTCCGTTTCTTTTGCAGGCTCCGGCGACGGCGTGGATTCGGTTTTAGCCGTGGCCAGCGGTTCCTCCGAGAGGGGCCGTGCTTTTTTCGGAATAAATTTTTCAGGCCCGGGCAAAATTTCGGCAGAAGCGGGAACCGTCGGAACTGGTCCTGCCAATTCTGGGACAGGTTCGATGACGGGCAGCGACGCGGGTTTGATTTGAATTTCCTCCGCAACCGCTTTCCCCGCTGGAAATTCCAGCCGGGCTTGCGCGCGGTTCACCAGCGCGAACATGGTCAGGGACGCGGCGGCTTGCTTCTCCGCCTCCTGAATCCGCGCGAATTCGCCATAGACTTCGGCGCGCACGGGCTCGTCGCGGGTGACGAGTTCCTGGCCGTTGCTGGCGCGCATGGCCTGCAGGACGTGATGCGCGTTGATGGTGTCAAGCGGACGGGCGGGCGCAAAGGCCGGCTCGGGGCCATGGATTTCAGTGACCAGCCGGGCGGCGATCAGGGTGTTGAGCACCTGTTGCACCAGCCGGCCGGGCACGGCCAGCTCGCGGGACATTTCCGGAATGGTGGCCGGCGGCAAGCCGCGTTGAAAACGCTGGCCGATGCAGGTGAGCAGGCGCAGCGCGACGAATTCGCGGCCGCGCTGATTGACATTCTCCGCGATTTTTTCCTGCAAATAAAGCGTGCGGTTTTGGAACGCGTAGGCCACCTGCGCGCCGAGCAAGAGGATGAACCACGACAAATAAATCCCGGCCATGAAAACGGGCACCAGTCCGAGGCTGCCATAAATGTTGAGGTTGGTCGTCACCCGCGAGACGAACAAATACCCGAACACGTTGATCAGGTGCCAAAGTGTGCCGGCCACAATACCGCCGACCAGCGCCGCGACGAAATGCACTTTCGTGTTGGGCACGAGCTGGTAGAACAGCGCGAAGGCCAGCCACAGCACCAGCAGGGTCAGCGTCGGAAAGATGAGCGGCCCGACCACGGGAAGCTTCGCGACAATCGCCAGGGTTGCGGTCCAATGCGGGCCGCCAGCCAGGCCCAACGCCGCGACGACCAGCAGCGGTCCCAGCGTGATCGTCGTCCAATACAGCACGACCCGCAGCAGCCAGTTGCGTCCGCGCGCCACGCCCCAGATGTCGTTGAACGTGCTTTCGATCTGACTCAGCATCCGCAGGGCGACAAACACCAGCAACACCATGCCGGTCACGCCCAGCGTGCCGCTCTGCGTTTTCCGGATGAACTCGTCAATTTTTTTCGCCGCCTCGCGCTGCGCGGTTATCACCCTATCGTCCTTTGCCGAAAGGGGTGGTCCGCTTACAGTGGAGTTCGTGGTCGCGCCGACTTCTGCAAAATTGTTCGTCGCGCCGGCGGTCGGCTCGGCCGGGGCCGGCACAACTGCCAGTGTGTTGGTGGGCATTTCGCCCGGCGGCACGACGCTGGAAACAAATTTCTCGATGAACTGATAAATCCGCTCCTCGCCCTGGTCCTGGAGCAGACTGCTGGTGACAGCAAGGGCGAGGGCGCAGAGTGGAATCAGCGCCAGCAGAGTGGAATATGAGAGCGCGGAGGCCCGGACCGGGCAGCGGTTACGAACGAAACTCCGGAAGAGCAGCACCCAGAAGTGGATGAACTTGTGCAGCCGCGTCAACTCGGATTCCGAACGCCAGCCGCGTTCGTCGAGCAACGCCTGAAATTTTTTGAGCCACGAGTTTTGTTCTGCCATGCCGCGAGAGCCACGCTAACAGGGCAGCGGACGGGTGACGAGTGGCAAGTGGCGTGGCCGCGCTTATTCTTGCGCCTCGCGCTGACGGTCCCGGCGCTCCCAATACCAGGCGATCCAAACACTGATTTCGTAGAGCACCTGGAGCACCAGTGCCATCACCACCTGGGTGAAGACTTCGGGCGTCGTCAACAGCGCGCCAAGCACGAGGTTGATGACGATCATGTAGCGGCGCATCGCCGCGAGCCGGGCGTAATCCAGAATGCCGATCTTCACCAGCGCGAGCAGGAAAACCGGCAGTTCAAAGCCCAGCCCCATGCCAAGCATGAATTTGGTGACGAAACTGAAATACGTTTCCGCCCGCCATTCGGGCACTTTCACGCCCATCCAGAGCGCGAACAATTCCGCGAATTTCAAGGCGCGCGCCAGCACGAAAAAATAACAGAAACACACGCCGCCCAGAAACAAGCCCGCCCCGACGGCGCAGGCGCGCAGCACGTATTTTTTCTCCTTCACCTTGAGCGCCGGCAACACGAACTGCGCCAGGAAATAAAAAATAAACGGCGCCGCCAGCAGGATCCCGCCGTAGAACGCCAGATGCAGCGAGGACATGAAAGGCGACGCCGGGTCGAGGTACACCAAGTCGGTCGCGCTGCCCAGCACGATAGACTCTGGCGGGCTCGGGTCGGTGTGGACGCTCAGAAAAATGTTGGTGCCGACCGCGATGGGTTCGAGCTGGAGGTCCACGAAGCCGTTCGTGCCGAAGTAGAGGGGGCCGAGCGCGTGGTTGGTCGGCGTTTCAAAAACCGCAAGCAGGTTGGTGCCAAAATGCACCATTGCTTTTTGCTGATGGCCCACCTGGATGAGTGCCGCCTTGCGCAGCGGCAGCTTGAGCACGGAAACAATCTGGCTGGTGGCATACAGGCAGATGATCATCCCGATGAGCAGCGCCGCGCCGGTCTTGACCAGCATCCAGCGCAGATCTTCGAGGTGTTCGAGAAAAGATTTGACCGGCCCGCCGCCTTCCTCAAGGCCGGCGGGACGCAACTCGTCGTTGGGATCGGCCATGACTGGGCGCGAGCAAAGCCGGCGTCAGGACTTGGCAGCGGAAGATTTGACAGCTTCCTCGCGAGCAGCAATGACCGTTGGCGCGGTCGAAGGGGCCGGAGCTTTGGGCACCGGGGACGGCTCTTCGCCGGCGCGCTCGATTTCATCGGTCACCTCGCGCGACGCCTTTTTGAATTCATTGATGCCCTTGCCGAGGCCCTTGGCAAATTCGGGAATCCGCTTGGCGCCAAACAAAACCAAGATCACGACCAGCACCAAAACCAGTTCACCGCCACTCAATCCCAGCACAGCTAAAGTTACATTCATAAATCACCTTTTAATATCACAACGTAAACCGGGATGGAAGCTTAGTAAAGCTCCAAAAACTGCGGGAACATCTGCCCCCTTAGGGCGGCACCTGGGAGGTTCGGAACCTGGTAGCCGCTCAGGTCAAATTGGAGATCCGCAGTGCGATTGCCGGTTGTGGTGCCTTGGTCCTTCACCCGGAGCTTGCTGATGGCGGCGCTGGTCCTGACTGTGTCGCGAGGGTGCCGCCACCGCAGACGGCGCCGTTCATGCCAAAGTTGGAAGCCTGGTGGCTGCGCAGGTTCAACAGCGCGCTGTTGGTGTGCTCGCCCACATAATCCTCCCCGGCGTTTTTTGAAAACCGTCCATTCAATCACTGCGCCAACCAGCGACGGATAACTCGCCGGCCTCGATGTTTTCAGCGACCACTCACGGTGGCGGACTTGCAAACGTTTCCGGCATTGTTATGGTATTACGGATGCCGAGCACCCGCTTGAAAGATGTTCCAGGAGACTGGCGCACGCAGGAACTTGCCCTGATGTGGGATGCCCCGCGCAAAAGCAACCGCGCTGCGGATGAATCCCTGGCGAAGGAAGTGGCCGCCTTCCGCGCATTTGGCCAGCCCACGCGGGTGATCGAAACGAACTTCACAGACGCAGGCGGCACGGCCCGCTTGGTGCCGACGTTCGTCAACGAATACTGGACCGCGCGCCAACGCCAGGCGCATTCACTGCACGAGGTTTCCTACCGCGCCTGCTTCAAACCGCAATTGCCGCGGTTTTTCATCGAGCGCCTCACCCGGCCCGGCGAGGTCGTCTATGACCCGTTCATGGGCCGCGGCACGACGCCGATGGAAGCCGCGCTGCTGGGCCGCGTGCCGTTCGGCAACGACATCAATCCCTTGAGTCTCGTCTTCACCCGGCCGCGTCTGGAGCCGCCGACCCTCGATGAAATCGAAGCGCGACTGCGGCAGATTGATTTCTCCGCCGCCGGGGACTGCCCGGAGGCGTTGCTGGCGTTTTATCATCCGGAAACGCTGCGCGAGATTTCCGCGCTTAAAAAATTCCTGCTCGCCCGCCAGAAAAAAAAGTCGCTCAACGCCGTGGACGAATGGATTCGGCTGGTCGCCATCAACCGCCTGACCGGCCATTCGGCGGGATTTTTTTCGGTCTATACCCTGCCGCCGAATCAGGCGGTGTCCGTCAAATCGCAAATCAAAATCAACGCCAAGCGCAACCAGACGCCGCCGCGCCGCGACGTGGTGAAGTTGATTTTGAAAAAATCCCGGCAACTCCTTGGCGACTGCGATGCCGCCACGCGGCGGACGCTGGCCGGCGTCGCCGGGAAAGAGCTTTTGCTCAACGAATCCGCGGCGGCCACGCCGCAGATTCCCGGCGGCTCCGTCGCGCTGGTCGTCACCTCGCCGCCGTTTTTGGACGTGGTGCAATACGCCGACGACAACTGGCTGCGCTGCTGGTTTCTCGGGATTGATCCCAAGTCGGTCCGGCTCACCGTGCCAAAAAAAATCGAGGCCTGGCGGGAGGTAATGACGGCGGTTTTTCACGAGTTGCATCGCGTTTTGAAGCCCGGCGGCCACGTCGCGTTCGAGGTGGGCGAGGTTCACGCCGGCAAAACAAAACTGGAGGAGCATGTGCTGCCGTGCGGCGTCGCCGCCGGGCTGGCTCCCGAACTGGTGCTCATCAACGACCAGCAGTTCACCAAGACCGCGAACTGCTGGGGCGTGGAAAATATGGCCAAAGGCACGAACACTAACCGCATCGTGCTATTTCAAAAAACGTGACGTGAACCTCCCTTCAGATTTGGTAGGGACGCGTTCCACCGCGTCCCTGACTTTTCCAGACAAGAATGGGACGCAGTGGAACGCGTCCCTACCGGGTATGTGGATCGGGAGCGGTGCGGTTTGGAACCAGCGACTGCGCAGGATCGGCGTGGCGCTGGCGCTGGGTTGCGCCATGATTGCGGCGGCGGAACCGGCAGCGACGAATTCCCGGCTGGCGGCGCTGCTGGGCGAACTGGCCCAACCCGAAAAGGAAATCCCGTTCAAGGAAGTCGTGGAGGCCACGACGCATTTTCGTGTGCTGGATTTCGACACGAACAATCCGGCGCACGTCGAGTTGCGGCGGAAGATTCTGGCCGGCGCAGCGTTGGCGGGCGGACGCGCCGCCAAGGACGGCCTGACGGCCGAGCGCGCGAACGAGGCGGGCAATCGAATCGAATCCTACGTCCGCGCCGCGCTGCGTGACGCCGGACTGGACGCAAGGGTGCCGGTCAACGCCGCGGGCGCGGCGCAGGCGGCGGGCTATCCGGACCTGGAAATTGACGGGCCGACGCCGTGCTATCTGGAATTGAAGACTTTCAGCGCGCACACCGCCAGTTCGACCCAGCGCACGTTTTATTATTCGCCGTCGGAGCGGCCCAAGATCACGCGCGACGCGCTGCATCTGCTGCTGGCGTTCGAACTGGAGAAAATTTCGCGCGACGGCCGGACGGTGTTTGTGCCGACACGCTGGCGATTGAGCACGCTCGAGAATCTGGCGGTGCGGTTAAAATGGGAATTCAACCAAAGCAACCGCGGTTTGTATGGCCAGGACACGGCGCGTTCGCTGCTGGGCGAAGCGGATTTAAAATAGCCCTCCCAGGCGCTTGGAAGGAAAATTTCTCCGGGTGGTGGCAGCGACATTTGCCGGGTAGGGGCGCGCCGGGCCGTTTCTGCCGAACGAAAGGTATCGATTTAGGCCCGTTTCTGGATGGCATAGCCGTTGCTAAAGCGGTTCCGACATGAAATGCGCGACTACGATTGAGAACGAACTGCCCGAAACCACGGGCGCCTCGGAACTGCGGCTGCCGGCAGGGCTGCTCGGTTTCGAGCACATCAAAAACTACCTGCTGATCACCAATCCCGGCGAGGAACCCTTCCGCTGGCTCCAGGTGCAGGGCGATGCCTCTCTGGCGTTCGTCGTGATTGATCCGTTCCTGGTGGCGCCGGAATATCACCCGGATCTGCCGCCCGCCGACGTGGCGTTTCTGGGGCTGGCCACGCCCGAGGACGCGCTGCTTTATAATATCGTCACGCTGCACGCCGGCCAGCGCGCCACGGTCAACCTCAAAGGCCCCATCGTTGTTAACCGCCACACCGGCATCGGCAAACAGGTCGTGATCGCCAACGCCGCCCAATACTCGGTCCACCATCCCCTTCCCCTCGCCGGCGTCATCGCCTGATCCGCGTCATGCTTATCCTGTCGCGCAAATCCGGGGAGAGCATTGTCATTGACGGTCGCGTCCTCGTGAAGATTGTGCGCGTGGAAGGCGACGTGGTGAAAATTGGCGTCGAAGCGCCGCCCGAAGTGCCGGTGCATCGCCAAGAAGTTTACGAGGAAATCCAGCGCAGCAACCAGCAGGCGCTCACGCGCCACAGCGTCGCGCTCCCCAAACTGCCGCTCGCGGCAAAACCCAAAAAACCAATCGTCCAACCATGATTCTCAGCGCCACCCATGCCGGTGCCCTTCCGGTTTCACCTTCCCGCCCGGCGGTTTCCGGCGGCCGCGCGCAGGCCAGTGAGCCTGCGGCGGCAGCCGTGACTCCGCCGACGATTTCGGACGCGACGACGGCGCTAAATTTTTTGCAGCAGGCCAGGCAAGCAATACTGGCGTCACCCGCCCAGGCCCTCGTGGCTCAGGCCGGTCAGCTTTCGCCGTTCGCGCGGCGCCTGCTCGCATGAACCCTGTCCAGCGATTTACGTCCGTCCAAAGGACGGGACCGCTGGCTCCTTCCTCGGGCGGGCCGTCATCCCTCGGCTCGCCCGGACTTTTTTTCAAGACTCCCGCCCCGGTCTCACGCCGATCGCGCCAACGGCTCGTCGCGAACCTTGAATCCCGAGGCACTCGAACGGAAAGATGATCTCGCCAACACCACACATCGGCTTCGCACTGAACACGAAAGACCGGGTCCAACTCACCGCGCAAATCCTCCCGGGCTTGGACTGCGGCGGCTTCGATTTGATCTGGTGCGACGGTTCGACGACTGAGCAGGGCCGGAGTTTCCCCAGCGCCCGCTTTTTCCGGCGGACGGGGTTGAAGGAAATCCGGTGGGATGTGACCGGTGGGCCGGACGCGGCGATTCAATTTTCACTCCGGCGGCTGCTGGCCCTGGGATACGATTACGTGGGCTTGATTGAAAATGACGTGCTCCTCAAACCTGGCTGGCTGCCCGCCTTGCTGGCCGCGTGGCGAAGGGCGCAGGCCGAAGGTTTTGAGGTCGGCGCCGGGACCGTGCACAGCTTGGTCAGCCGGGTGCTGGCCCGCGGCTCAAACTACGTCGTGCCGTGGAACGTGGGCGCGGGCATGGTGCTTTTTTCGCGCGAGGCCGCTCAGGCGGTACTGGACGATTACCAGACGACGAATGCGCAACGGATTCAAAGCTTTTTCCAATCCGCCACCGGGGTGGATCTGGCTCCGGTGTGGGAGTTGTTCAAGGGGCAACCCGAGCGCGAACTTGGCGCGGGCTGGCACTTCGCATTGTCTGCGTTCAAGCACGGCCTGATTTCCGTGGGCACGATTCCGCATTACGCGGCGAGCGTGGACATGGACATGGAAGAAGTCGGCCGGACGCGGTACGTTCATTCCGCTGCCGAGCCTTTGCCGGCGCACTGCCTGTCTGCGGAACAATTGAAGGCCGCGCTGCACCAGCTTTTCGCGCCGCCGGTTCATAACTTCATGCCGGAGTTGCCAGACTGGAGTGAAGCTGAATCCGCTGGTTATTTTAGTCCGCCCTGGCAGTTTAACGAGACCAGAGCTGCAGCGACTGTAACGATTCCCACCGCACTGGCGTCACCCGCCACAACCACGATTCCCAATATGAGCCTCGCCCTTGCCTCCGCGATGCCCGCCCAGCCGGCGCGGCCCAAACTCACCGCCAACTTTGCCACCATCCTCGAGACCGCGACCTCGCGCGCCACGCTCGAGCGGCTGTATCGTGTTTATTCCACGATGGAACCGAGTGCGGCTCAACCGCCGGACGGATACCGTGATGCCGAGGCGCTCTCCCGCGCCGGCTACTGCTCGGCCAAGCAAGTTCTGGCGGCGGTTTTTGAACTGGCCGCGCCGAAAAATTATCTTGAAATCGGCACGCGCCGCGGCCATTCGCTCTGCCTCGCGGCGTGTTCGGCAACGCAGCCGTTTGACGTCTATTCCTTCGACCTGTGGATTCCCAACTACGGCGGTGAAGCCAATCCCGGCCCCGACCTGATCCGCCGCGAGCTGGCCAAGTTTGGCTTTGCCGGCCAGTTCAACGTCTCGCTCGGCGACAGCCGGAAAACCGTGCCGGAATTTTTCGCCAACCCGGCTCACCCGCAACTGTTCGACGTAATTTATGTGGACGGCGATCACAGCGACGAAGGCGCGCGCATTGATTTGGAAAACACCGTCGCGCATCTCGCGCCCGGCGGATTCCTGCTGTTCGACGACATCACGCATCCCAAACATCTCACGTTGCTGAACGTGTGGAAAGAATTCGTGGCGCGGCATCCGGAACTCGAAGACCTGGTGGAAACGCGTTACGAATACGGCTGGGCCTTGGCGCGTCGCCGCGCTGGGCGCTTGTCCGTTGCCGCGCAGCTTGCTTCAACATCGCCGTTCGCATCCCGCACGACGACCGGCACATTTCAACTCACCGCAATTCAAAACAATTCAATTGCCAGGCCCCAATCAACGGCCTTGACCACGGTTGTCAGCGCCCATTCGCAGGTGGCCCCATCGGCAGCGACACGGTGCCGCCATATTGTCATTTCCGGCACCAATTTCTGGAATCCCGGCGACGACTTTGTCCGCGACGGCATCATTCGCATCCTGCGTGAATCGTTTCCCGGCGAACTCCTGAATTTTCTGTTCTATAATTTTAACGCGGACTTCTTCCCCCAGAGCAAATTCAGCGGCATTGCGGATTTTGTCTCGGACGGCGACCTGGAGAAATATCGCGACGACATTGACGCCATCGTCATTGCCGGGCTGCCTGTCGGCGATGAGATGAAGGATTTGTATTATTGGATCACGGCGAACGGATTGGAGGACAAGGTCCATCTCCTCGGGGCCGGCTACGAAAGCAAATACGTCGCCGAACACATATCGCAAGAGCCGGAAGCGACGATCTTCCGCAAGGCGCGCCTCGTGACGGGGCGCACCGCGAAGGCTCCCGAATTCTTGAAGACGGAGAAAATCGCGTACCATCACATCAATTGTCCCGCGATGCTTTCGGTGCCGGCGGTGAAGCAGATTCCGGCGGGCAAACAAATCGAGCGCATCGGGTTTTCGATTCAGTTGCCGCATGGCGACGGAGTGCCCAACCACACCTGCGCCGTTGAAATGTATGATTTGTCCGTTCAAGTGCTGCGCGAATTGTCGCGGCAATATCCGGTCGAGGTGGTTGCGCACCACAAGTCCGAGTATTTTCACTTTGTCAATCTCCTGCGCGACGACGGAATCCCCGTCGTTTTTTCTTCCTTTTATCGCGACCTGTTTGCCGTTTATCCCCGCTATGATTTGATGATCACGACGCGGCTCCATGCGAGTTTGTTCGCCAATGGCCACGGGATTCCGGGGATCATCATCAACGACACCGACCGCCACACGCACACGCTCGAAGGGTTTCTGCATTCGAGTTGGGTGAACAACCAGGCGGGTTTCGAGCAGGCGTTTGCCCGCTGGCAGGCGGCCGATTTGGCGGCCGTTGCTCGCGAATTGGAGAAGTTCAAATCCCAGCTTTTGTCGCGCTACCTTGAAGTGGTCCGCCCGGTTCTGGCCGGCGCCAAAAAATCAGCGGCCAAATCACCGCGTCGCGCTTCACCAAATTCTGCGACGCTCGTGCGGCGGGTGGAATATGGCAACGGCGTGCATTTGCAGGAGGGATCCACCCGCTGGGTGGCGAATCGAGGCGAAATCCTCCTGCCGAGCCAGCACTTTTCCGAGCCGGTCAATCTGACGTTTGAACTGAGCGCCGGCGATCTCTGGTGTTACGGAAAGAAAAATTTTCAAACGGTGATTCGGCTGGACGGATTGCCGGTGAAGCAGGTTTGCTTCACGCAGGACGGACAGCGATTTGAAGTGAAAATCCCGCTGGAACCGAAGCCGCACGGACAGGTGCTGACGATTGAATCGGACGCTTCGTTCGTGCCGGCGCAAATTGACGACAACAGCCGGGACCAGCGCGGTCTGGCGGTCAAGCTCGCCAAACTCACTTTGGAGAAGCTCGCGCAACCGGCTCCGGCGACCGCAGTGCTTCATGGCGTGGTCGAAGCGTCGGGGCGCGTGCAGAACTCAGTGCCTCCCGCCGTCGCGCACAGACCGGAATTCCTGTGGAGCCCCACGCGAAACGAACTCATCACCACCAAGTTCATGCGGAACCGCGTTTTGTTCTCCACGCTGGCGGACCGGCTGCTGCCGGAGTTGCGCAAGCAAAAGGGCGGCCCGTTGAAAATTTTGTTCTGGGCCTGCTCCATCGGCTGCGAGCCGTACACGATGAAATTCCTCCTCGGACCTGCCTCGATGGATGAAATCGTCGGCGTGGATTGCGACGCCGAGGCCGTTCGCCAAGCCAACCAGGCCGTCTATCATCCGGGAAACTGGACTTTGTTTTTTGACGAACAGAAAAGTCTCTTGACCCCGGAAGAAGTCAGCCGGCTGTTTGAGCGCCTCAGTTCGGCGGAAGACGAATTCCGGGTCACCAAACCCTACCGCGAAAACCTCTCCTTCCAGATGGTGGATTTGTTTTCGACTGCGCCCGTGGTGCCGTTCAAAGGTTTTGACGTGGTGGTTTGCAACAACTTGTTGCTCCACATGAAGTCCAACTCGGCGAGCCTGGCTTGGGATTGTTTGTACCGGTATTTGAACGATGACGGCTTGCTGGTCGTCGGCGGGTGCAACCCGTCCGTGAAACTCGAATCGGCGAAACGCCTCTCATTGCAGCCCTGCACCGAAGCCCTGTCGGAAATCAGCAAGCACTGGAGCGGCGTTTCCGGCGCGTGGAATTTTAACCCCCGTCCCGCCTGGGCGTATCCCGCGCCCGATGAAAACAACCCCGACTATCCGTTTCTGGCCGGGGAAATCTTCCGGAAAATCAAACCCGCCCGATAAACTGATTCCCCATGAACCACGAACTCCCGCGCCTGCTCAGACAACTCTGGCAGCACAAGGCCGCGACCACTCCGGCGGGGCTGGTGATTTATTCACCCAAGGCCGAGCGCACGCTGCGTGAATTGCGCGCCGCCTGCGGAGAAGTCCGCGATCTGCTGGTTGTCCGCCTCGACGCCATCGGCGACAACTTTCTGTTTCTCGACAGCTACCGGAAACTGCGCGAGCTGTTTCCCAAGACCAACATCGTCGTCATCACCTACTCGGAGAACAAACCGATTTACGACCGTTGTCCGTACGTCAACAAAACCCTGTTTGTTGAGCGCGACGCGCTGGCCACCAACAAGGCGTACCGCGAAACCTGTTTCAAAAATTTGCAGGAGTGTCCGCGGCCGTGGGATGTTGTGCTCAACCCGTTGTTTTCACGGGAATATCTCGCGGAAGAAATCGTGATGGCGACGCCGGCCGTGCTCAAACTGGGCGTCGCGGGTGACAATTCCAACCTGTCGCGCGAGGTGATGAAAATGACCGATCCGGGCTACGCCGCACTCCTGCCGGTGGACACTTCGGTCACGCGCCACGAACTGCATCGCAACAACGAAATCCTCTCGCTGCTCGGCTCGACCGACGAAACCATCCGCTTTCACGCGCCGCTGACTGACGAGGACCGGGCGTTCGCCGACAATTTGGTGCGCAATTTCGGCATCGGCCGCTATGGCGTGGTGTTTCCCGGCACCAAGGGTGGCACGCACTCGATCAAGTACTGGGGCTCGGAAAATTACGCCTCGCTGCTGGAGGAACTGCAACTCGAAGGCGGCTGGGAATTGATGATGTTGCTGGGCGGGCAGGGCGAGGAAACCATCGCCAGCGAAATTTCCGCGCTCACCCGCGCCAAGCCGCACGTTTTTCAAGGTGACCTCTCGTTCTGGCAGGCGGCGGCGGTGCTCGAACGCGCGGCGTTTTACGTCGGCTCGGACACCAGCATGGCGCATATCGCCACGGCGCTGAACATCCCCGCGTTCGTGCTGTTGGGCGGCGGCCATTACGGCCGTTTTTTTCCGTATCCTGAAGGCTACAGCGCGCGGAGCATCGTTCACAAACTTGATTGCTTCAATTGCTATTGGAAATGCAAGTTGTCCTACAACAAATGCATCGCCGACATCACGGTCGCGAACGTCCTGACCGCGATGGCGGAAAAAAATCTGGCCAAACGTCCCATGGAAACGAGCGCCGCGCCGGTGACTTCGTTCCACCTCGGCACGCGGCGGACAAGTTTGCCGAAGGTGGATTTGGTGCTGCCGCCCGGAATGCAGACCTGGCACCTCAAGGAATCCTGGGCGATGATTCTCGAAAAGGCGGGCTGCCTCAACCGCGTGTTCCGGCCCACGCCGGAAACCGCCAATCAGTTCCTGAGCTACCTCCGCACCGGCGGCGATGCGGATTTTCTGCTCGCGCTCGGCGGCGATCATCACCTGAGTTTTCTGCACGACACCGAGGATAAACGGGACGCCTGGCACCAGTACCGCGGCCACCGCGTCTGCAACTCCTTCGAGTCCACCCGCGATTCCCTTTACAAGCGCTACGTGGCGGGGGTGAAAACGGCGCTGAAAACCTTCACCCACTTTGCCTTCACTGACGAGGTGGACGCGAACATTTTTGAGGCCGCCAACCTGCCGGCGCTCTGGTGGCCGCAGGCGGCGGACAGCCGCTTGTTTTCCAACAGCCGCGAATTTTCCAAGCGCACGCCGCGCGTTTTTTTCTGCGGCAAAGCCTGGCAGGAATATCCGCTCCGCAAATCGCTCCTGCGCGACTTGCAGGCCGCGCAGTTGTGCCACGTGGTGGACCGCGCGTCGGCGGGGGAAATGGTTTCGTTTTACAATCAGCACCAGCTGGCCATCAACCTGCCCGGGGTGCTCGGCGGCTTCAACGTGCGGACGTACGAGGCGATGAGCTGCGGCAGCCTGCTGTTTCAGTTTCAGCCGGAGCATCGTCCCGCCAACAACGCGCTCTTTCAGCACGGAGTCCACCTGGTTTATTACGATTACACCGACACGGAAAAATTGAAGGCGCTCCTTCAGCGGGTGAGCGCTGATCCTAGTGCGTTCGCCAACATTGCCCGGCGCGGCCACGAGGAGCTTCGTGCGCACCACACCATTGAACGCCGGTTCGCGCAACTGGTGGATTGGCTCTTCGACGGGCACACGCCGGAGTATCCGCAGTACCAAGTCGCGCCGGAAAGTTTGCAGCAAGCCCGCGCCCGACGATACGTCAACGACCGCTATTTATTTGAAGGTCGTCCGCTGTGGAACAGCGCGGCGCAAAACGAATTCGCCGACCTGCAGTTTGTCAATTACCCGGCGCTGCTCCCGCGCCTGTGTCAGCAGGGCGAGCAACTGGCCGGCAGCCAGCGCGAAATCGAGGCTGGTCGCGTCTTCAAGCGCGCGCTGGCACAGGATTCCGACGCCGATCTCGCCCACAACAACCTCGGCGTGCTCTGCTGGCAACGCGGCGAACGGCACCAGGCCTTCGAGCATTTCGCCGCGGCGCTTACCGACAACCCGGGCTGCCGTCCCGCGGTCATTAATTACGGCGAGGCGCTCGCGCTGGCCGGCCGCGCCGGCGAGGCGCAAAGCATCTACCGGCAATTTCTTAAAAAGCAGGCGGACGAGGGCGTTCAAGCCCTGCTGGAAACCCACCCCTAACCCGCAATTAAAAAATATGGCACTCATGATTCACCAACGCGCCCGGGAGAAATTCCAGGCTCTCGATCATCCCGCCCTCGGGATCAACATCACCGACCTGCGCGGCGAATTGCGCCAGCTCCTGCGCACCTATCCGGATTTCCCGCCCGCGCTCCAGCGTTTTGCCGTGTTGCAGGAGCAGGCCGGAGAGTTTTCCGACGCCCTGCGCTCGTTGCAGCGCGCCGTGGCGCTGAATCCGCGCGACGTCACATCCTGGGTCCGCCTGGCGCGGCTGCATTACGAGCGGTTGCGTGAACCTGATCACGCGCTCCGGGCGCTGAGCCGCGCGCTCGAAATCGAGGCGAACCACCCCGAGGCGCTGGCCCTGCGCCGCCAAATCGAAAACGGAAAACAGTCCGGCAACCCGGCGCCTGCCGAGGCCGGAGTGCCGCTGATTTCCGCCATTGTTTCGACTTTCAAATCCGAGCGGTTCATGCGCGGCTGCCTGGAGGACCTCGAACGCCAGACGATAGCCGGTCAGATGGAAATCATCGTCGTGGACAGCGCGTCGCCGCAAAACGAACGTGCCATCGTCGAGGAATTTCAAAAGCGCTTCTCAAACATCACTTATATCCGCACCGATGAACGCGAAACGGTTTACGGCGCCTGGAACCGCGGCGTCAAGGCCGCGCGCGGCCGGTACGTCACCAATGCCAACACGGATGACCGCCATCGAAGCGACGCCTTCGAAATTCTGGTGCGCGCACTGGAGCATAATCCCGAGGTGTCGCTGGCCTATGCCGACTGTCTCATCACCAAGATTGAGAACGAAACTTTTGAGTCCACCCACGCCACGCGCAAATACCAGTGGCTCGATTTCGACAAAACCTCGCTGCTGACGAAGGGTTGTTTTGTCGGCCCGCAGCCGGTCTGGCGGCGCGAGGTGCACGACGAGCACGGTTATTTTGACGCCGAATTTGTCGCATCCGGCGACTACGAATTCTGGCTGCGCCTCGCCCGCACGAGAAAGTTTTTGCACGTCCGCGAAACGCTCGGCCTGTATCTCGAATCTCCGGCCAGCGTCGAGCACAGCAACGGGCCGCGCGGCGAATGGGAAAGCTGGGAGGCGCGCCGCCGCCACGCCGCCAACCTGCTGCCCGACTATCAGATTGAAAATCCGCCGCGCTTCGTGCCGCCGCGGTCCACCGCTCCGGCGGCTCCGGCGCCGACAAAAGCAGCGCCCGCACCATTGCCGCCGGTTGCGCTCCTCGGCCAGCTTGGCGATGCGCGAGAGCTTCTTGCGCAGAAAAATTTGGCGGCGGCGTGGGAAGCGGCGGGCGCGGCCATCCGCCTCCGCCCCTTTCATCCCGAAGCCTTTTTGCTCCTGGCGGAAATTGCTTTGGCGGCGGGCGCCTCTGCCTCCGCGCGCCGCTGCGCCGAGCACGCGGCCGAACTGGCTCCCGGCTGGAGCGCGCCGAAAAAGTTTTTGAAAAAGCCGTTCAAAGGCAACGCGCAACCCGATTGGCTGAAGTTGCCGCCGGCTTTGGACCCGCAACTGACCGTTTGTGTTATCGCAAAAAACGAGGAAAAATTCCTGGCCCAGTGCCTGCGTTCGATTCAGCCGCTCGCGCAGCAAATCGTCGTCGTGGACACCGGTTCAACCGATCGCACGGCGGAGATCGCGCGGGAATTCGGCGCAGAAGTACGCGACTTTGCGTGGTGTGACGATTTTAGCGCCGCGCGCAACGCCGCGCTCGAGCGCGCCACCGGCGACTGGATTCTCATGCTCGACGCGGACGAGGAACTGCCCGCCGACCAACATGCGAAACTTCTGGCGGAAATCAAAAATTCCACGGCCATCGGCTTCCGTCTGCCGCTGGTCAATCACGGCCAGGAAGCCGATGGTCCGAGCTTCGTGCCGCGCCTGTTCCGCAATGCGCCGGGCGTTCATTTTCACGGGCGGATTCATGAGCAGGTTTTCCCGAGCCTCGTTGCGCTGGGGAAAAATTGGGTCCTCGGCACCGCACTCGGCACCGCCCAAATTTTGCACCACGGGTACACCCCGGAAATGGTGCGCGACCGGAACAAGATCGAGCGCAATTTGAAACTGCTCCGCCAGGCGGTCGCGGAGAATCCCGGCGACGCGAATCTCGCGATGAATCTGGGCATGGAACTCGTCCGCTCCGGCGATGTGCAGGCCGGCCTCACGCACTACCGCGAGGCATTGCGCCTCATGTCCGCGCAGCCGGCGGCGGAGGTTGTGCCGGAGTTGCGCGAAGTGCTGCTCACGCAACTCACCTCGCACCTCTACAAAATCCGCGCTCACGACGAGGTGGTGCGAATCCTGAACTCACCGCTCGCCACAAACGGTGGTTTGACCGCGTCGCTTCATTTCGCGCTCGGCCTGTCCCAATTTGAATTGAAAAATTTCCGGGCGGCGGCGGACAACATGCGCCAGTGCCTGACCAAGCGGCGGCAGCCTTCGCTCGCGCCGATCAACACCGACGTCCTGGGCGCCGCGCCGCGGCATTGCCTGGCCTTGAGTCTGGCGCGGGCCGGTGACGCCGCCGGAGCGGAGACCGCATTTCAAGAAAGTGTGGTTGAGGCGGTATGCACGGCGGAGCTGCGTGTGGATTACGCAAAATTTCTGGTCGGCCAGCACCGCGCGGTCGAGGCGCTACAGCGGCTGCATGAAGTCGTCCAGGCTACGCCGCAGCATGCGGGAGCCTGGAAATTCGGCGGGGAAATCGCGCTGCGCCAGCCGGAGTTTCTGGAATTTGCCGGCGACTGGACCGGCGAGGCCATCCGCAGCCTGCCGCGGGACGCAGTGATCGTCGCGCAACGCGCCGAGGCGCTGCTGTTGGCCGGCCAAACCGAAACCGCCCGGCTGCTCTGGGAGCAGGTTTTTCACGGTGAGCACTCGCCGCGTGCCCATGCCGCGCTGCTTATCTGTGCGGTGGTGGAGGCGCAGCCCGCCCAGGCGCCGGAGAACAACGTCGAGGAAATCGCCGCGACCCGGGCCTTTACCGAATGGTACGGCCGGTTGTTGAAGGCCGGCGCGCAGGGCGTCATTGCCCAACTGAACGAGCGGGTGGAGGCGCTGCGTGAAAAACTTCCCTCGGCCGCACGTCTCTTGGAGACCGCGCTGGCGGAAGCCGGTGCTCCTGAGCTGGCCGCCACCACCTGAAGATAGTGTCCTGACTTGGGGCCGATTTGTTTTTTTTTGGCATCAAACCAAACCAACAGGCCGGCAACCACCACGATTGAAAAAATAGGGCTGGAATCTGCACTGCTTCAAATGTCCTATCCCCAAGTCGCCACATAAGTGGCAAAAGCAATTGTGATTGAGCCGTCGGCGTTGGTCACTATTTGTCAATTTTTTGGCTCTCCTAAAGTCGCAAATAACTTGCATCCACGCGGCTGTTTCGGCTGATGCCACTTTCACGGCGGCCACAGCTTCAAAATCCTCATTTTTTTGTTGAGAGCATTGGCCAGGCGGAGGAGCCGGCTTCCGCCGTCAGCCGCCGAGGCAGCCCATGGATCGCGGCATCGGTTGCGTCCTTACCCAACCCCCCGAGTACGGGCCGCGTTGCGTCACGCTGAAAAACCAGATGCGGATTACCGGTCGGCGGTGAGCCGCAGCCGGTGGCAGCACCCTGAATCGCCGCAGCAAGCACCCAGTCGGACGCGCCGGCGGGCAGGCCCGGCCGGATTATGGCGCGTGCGGAGGGCTGTTGGTCGTCGGTGGGATGACCCGGACGGTGCCGTCGGCGTTGACCTCCACATTCAAGTCGTATTTGCCCTTGGGGTTCTGGTCGGCCGCGTTGGTGGATGCCGCGGGGGCAGGCGTTTTGATCATCAACTGCTGGGCGCCTTTTTGGGTGTCCCGGGCGAAGAGGCCCTGGCGGATCCACTCCAGCCGGCGCGAGACGGCCAGTTCTTCTTTGAGCTTGGTGACCTGCGCACGGAGCACGGTGAGGTCGTTGAATTGGCGTTCCAGTTCGGCCTTCTCGGTCATGAGGCGCTGGAGTTCTTTTTCCAGAAAGGCCTTGTCCCCCTCGGAGGCGGCAAGTTTTTTCTGCGTGCTGGCGATTTGCGTGGTGAGATTAGTGATGGCATTGCTCAAGTCCGCCGCGCGCTGGTCCAACGCCAGGTTTTGCGATTCGAGCTCGGCGATTCTCGTGTCCCGCGCGGCCACGTCCTTGGCCATCTGCTCCTTCTGCTCCTGGGTCGTTTTGAGCGTGGCGGCGGTCTGATCCAGCGTGGCCGTGGCCGTGGTGTAGTCGTTGGTGAGCTTGAGGTACGATTCGCGCTCCTGCTTGAGATCGCCTTCGAGCGTGGTGTTCACCTGGCGCTGCTTGTCGAGGTCGGTGCTCGTCTGCACCCACTGGTTGCTCAAGGTTGAAATGGTGCTTTCGGCCTGCTGATGCTGCGCAGTGGCCTGTTTCTGGTTATAGACCAGCGCGGCAATCAGCCCGACGCAAATGACGATCAAAACAATGATGCCCAATTGGTTTTTCATAGCGGGTGGAAGATGGCCGCAAGCCGTGGATTTGGCAAGCGCCCATATCGGTCTTGAAATGCCCGCCGGGGCGCTTAGATTGGGGCATGAAGTTCCCGCGCGAAACGCCGGTGATGACCCTGCCCAACGCGACGCTTTTCCCCCAGGCGCTGCTGCCGCTCTACATTTTCGAACCGCGCTACCGGCAGATGCTCGCCGACGCGCTGCAATCCCACCGGATGTTTGCCGTGGCCATGCAACGGCCCGGCAATCAACAGGAGCGGCCCCTGGCCGTGGCGGGCTTGGGCATGATCCGGGTTTCCGTCGGCCACCCGGACGGCACTTCGCACCTGGTGCTCCAGGGCCTTGCGCGGGTCGAATTGGAAGAAACCGTCCGCTACAAGCCGTACCGGATTCACCGCATCCGCACCCTGGAAACGCCGCCAAGCAACACCGTCACAACCGACGCGCTTACGCTCAAAGTCCGGGAACTGCTCGAACAACGCCTCCAGCTGGATCTGCCCTTCCCGTTTCCCGTGATGTCGCCGATGCCCACAGCTTCCGGCACGGCGCCGGGGCCGCCCTCGCTCTCGGCCAAGGAAATTCTCGGCTACCTCGATTCGATCGAAGATCCCGAACAACTCGCCGATCTGGTGTCGTGCGCCGTGCTGCCCGACGCGGCCGAGCGGCAAACGATTTTGGAGACGGTGGACATCGAGCACCGGCTGCGGCGGCTGATCAAGTTTTTGCTGGCGGAATTGTGCGGCCGCGGAAAAATTGGTGGCCATGAGTGACCTATCGTTTTCGGAATCAGATTCACCGCGGGCGGCAGAACTGTCCGCGGCGTTTGCGCAATTGGTGCTCCAGCAAACCAATCTCACCCTGATGCTCCTGGGGCAGCTGCCAAATCCGCAAACCGGCCAGACCACGCGCGATCTCGACGGCGCGCGGATGTTCATTGACCAGTTGGAAATGCTCGAAGCCAAGACCCGGGGCAACCTGAGCAAGGACGAAGCCGCCCTGCTCAAACGCAGTCTTATGTCCGTGCGCCTGGCCTTTGTCGAAACCGTCGAGGCGCCCGCCCCGGCCCCGGCCCCGGCGGAGCCCGCCACACCGCCGGCCGAAACCGGCGCGGTCCCGGGCCCGCCACCGGCAGATGCCGAGGCGGACTCGAAAAAGAAATTCTCCAAAAAATACTGAGTTGCCGTTGAAGCCGCCGTGCCTGCGCGGCGCGCCAGGGACCGCACAATCTTGGGCTGCTTCAGCGGCTTAATTTTTGGCCGGCGGTTGTCCATTTCCGTCGACAAACCTCCGGCTGGACAACCCACGTGCTCCGAGTGAAGATATGGCCCGTCAACCACACAAATAATATGAACAAACTAAAATCTATCCTGCTCGTCGCCGCCATGTGTGCCAGCGCATTGCCTTTGGCGGCGCAGCAAAAACGCGCTGCTTCCACCGGCGGCAACAGCCCGCACGAAACCACCAGCACCGTCATCGGCGACCGCCGCACCGGTTGCCGCGTCACCATCACCTACGGACGCCCGTTCACCAAGGACCCGCGCAGCGGCGAGGACCGCAAAATCTGGGGCGGACTCGTCCCGTACGGCAAGGCCTGGCGCCTGGGCGCGGACGAAGCCACCACGCTCATCACGCAGCAACCGCTCGCGTTCGGCGACACCACGATTCCCGCCGGTGCCTACACGCTTTACCTCGTGCCCGACGAAACCGGCGCGTCCAAGCTGGCCTTTAGTTCCAAGCTCGGCGGCTGGGGCATCCCCGTGGACGAATCGCATGACGTGGCGCGAATCGAATTGAAAAAGGAGACGCTGGAAAAAGCCGTGGACCAGTTTACAATTTCCCTTGGCAAGGACGAAACGGGCGGCGTCATCAAATTGAGCTGGGAAACCACGCAGTTCTCGGCGCCGTTCACGGTGAAGAAATAAGAATTCCAAACACAGTCAAATACTGACCTCCAAATTCATGAAATCAAAAATTAAAATTCTCTCGCTCCTCATCGCCGTCACCTTGTCCGGTACGCCGGGCGTGTTTGCCCAGGCGCCCAAAATCGAGTTTCCCGCGCCGAGTCCCGCCTGCACCATCAAGCAGCGCGTTGGCGTCACGGACATCGAGGTCGTTTATTCCCGCCCGAGCATGAAGGACCGCCAGATTTTTGGGAACGTGGTTCCGTTCGGCGCGGTCTGGCGCACCGGCGCGAACAACGCCACGAAGATCACCTTCAGCACGCCGGTGAAACTGAACGGCACGGATGTCGCCGCCGGCGCCTACGCACTGTATACGATTCCCGGCGAGGACGAATGGACCATCATCCTCAACAAAGGCGTAGGAAAATCCGGCACGCAATATGATGAGAAGGAGGATGTCGTGCGCTTCAAAACCAAGCCGCTGAACCTGTCGGACACGATCATCGAGACGTTCACCATCGAGTTCAACCACATTCGCGACGAGAACGCCGTTCTGAATCTGGTCTGGGAAAAAACCGTGGTGCCGATCAGAATGGAAATCGATCTCACCAGCAAACTCGTGCCACAAATCGAAGCGGCGATGTCAGCCGAGGGCGGACAAAAGCCGTATTTTCAGGCGGCGATGTTTTACAACGATCACGGTCAGGACCTGCACAAGGCCAAGAATTGGATTGACGCCGCGATCAGTCAGCGCGAGGCGTATTACGTCGTCCACTTGAAGGCAAAAATCCTTGCCAAACTCGGCGACAAGGAAGGCGCGATTGCCGCCGCCACGCGTTCCAACGAACTCGCCAAAGAGGCCAAAGACAACGCCTACATCAAGCTGAACAACGACCTCATCTCGAGTCTCAAGTGATAAAGCTGCCAGCCCTCTCCGGAACGAGCGCGCAATCCAACTCCCTCTCCTCCATTCCGAATGGAGGAGAGGGCCGGGGTGAGGAGGTGCTGGGTTTTTTCGCGAAAATTTTTGTCCGGTTCATTCTGCTCTTTGTCGCCAGTGTGGTTTTAATTCCGTTTCCCTCAGTTGCGGAAACCAATTCCCCCGCCGAAATTCTCCAGGACCTGCGCGCCTTTCGCGAAATGGGCACGGTGCTTTACATCGCCGCGCACCCCGATGACGAGGACACGCAGTTGATCACCTACCTGTCGCGCGGCCGGCATTATCGCACGGCATATCTCTCGATCACGCGCGGCGACGGTGGCCAAAACGTGCTCGGCCCCGAATTCAATTCCGAGCTGGGCGTCATCCGCACGCAGGAACTGCTCGCCGCCCGCCGGCTCGATGGCGGCCGCCAGTTTTTCACGCGCGCCATGGATTTCGGATACTCCAAGGACTATCGCGAAACCCTCCGCATCTGGGACAAGGAGCAGGTGCTTTCCGATGTCGTCCGCGTCATTCGCACATTTCAGCCGGACGTGGTGATTGCCGGTTTTTCCACGAACCAAACACCCGGCCAGCACGGCCACCACGTCGCCTCGGCGGTGCTCGCCGGCGAAGCCTTCAAACTCGCCGGTGATCCCAAAGCCTTTCCCGATCAGCTCGACTACCTGAAACCCTGGCAGCCCAAGCGCTTGCTGCAAAACGTGCGCTTCGGCGGACGAGGTGGCGGTGGCGCCACCGCCACCGGCCCGCATCTGGACATCAGCGGCAACGATCCGGTTCTCGGCATTTCCTTCAGCGAAATCGCCGCCCGCAGCCGCGCGATGCATAAGAGCCAGGGCTTCGGAAATTTTAGCGGCTTCGGCGGCGGCAATGGCCCGCGCACGGCGACATTCCTGGTGCTGGACGGCGAATCCGCGACCAACGACATCATGGAAGGAGTTGACACGACCTGGTCGCGCATTCCCGGCGGCGCGGAAATTGGCAAAGCGGTGGATGACATCATCGCGAAGTTTGAAACAAGCAATCCGTCCGCGAGCGTGGAGGGGCTGCTAAAGTTAAAGATGCATCTCTCAAAGCTTCCAGATGAATCGCTGGTTGCAGAAAAGGGAGAGCAACTCGACAAACTCCTCCGGGAATGCCTTGGCATGACTATCGCGACAACGGTGTCAAATGCTGAAATGATCCCCGGCGAGACTGCTAGGTTGCACGCTCAAGTTACCGTGACTTCCAAGATACCAGTTCGTTGGGACAGACTCGGAAGCACGACGAAGGCAGCCTTCCTTTCAGGCAAGACTGAATTACTCAACCTAGTCCCGAACCGCACCGCCCACCATGATACGCTAATCAATCTGGCTCCTGCACCAGCCATAGCCGTAACACAGCCGTACTGGCTTGAAGAGGAACCTCAAACAGGCATTTTTCGAGTAAAAAACTCCCGGCTGATTGGAGATGCAGAAAACCCACCCGCATTTTCAGTCGAATATATTTTCCACGTCAGCAATCAATTTCTTGCTGTTTCCGACGTTCCGGTCCAGGCCGGAACTGAGGGTGGAAAATTTGAATCACGCCGCACTGTAAAAGTCATTCCACCCGTTTCGCTTCATTGTGAGGATACAGTGGCGTTATTCGCTCCCGGCAGTTCTCGTAACGTCAGTGTCGGAGTCACCGCCACGCGTGCCGACACAAGAGGCGAGCTATCGCTCGACGCGCCGGTGAGTTGGAAAGTTACGCCCGCGACGCAGCCGTTCCAATTAGCGTCGGCTGGCCAGCGTGTAAGTTTTTCATTCCGGGTAACCGCGCCGCCGCAAGCCGCCACCGCCCAATTCACGGCTCGTGCCAGAATCGGCGACCAGGTTTACGACAACCAGCACATCGAAATTCATTACCCGCACATTCCATTGCAACTGCTCCAGCCGCCCGCGCGCGTCAAAGCCGTCTGCCTCGACTTGCAAGTTCACGCCAAGAAAATCGGCTACCTTCCGGGCGCCGGCGACAGCGTAGCCGAGGCGATCCGGGAAATGGGCTGCGACGTGACGCTGCTTACCGGCGACGACCTCACGACGAACCGGTTGCAAGATTTCGACGCCGTGGTGATTGGCGTGCGGGCCTTCAACGTCCGCACTGATCTGGTCTCGCGCCTGCCCTCGCTGTTTGCGTTCGTGGAAGCCGGCGGCAATTTGATCGAGCAATACAACCGGCCCGGCAACGATTTGAAAACCGAGAAACTGGCGCCGTATGACTTGCGCCTGTCTGGGGACCGCGTCACCGACGAAACCGCCGCGATGAAATTTCTCGCGTCGGAGCATCCCGCGCTGAACACGCCCAACAAAATCACGAGCGCGGATTTCGACGGTTGGATTCAGGAACGTGGCATTTATTTTCCGAACCAGTGGGACGAACACTTCACCCCGATTCTCGCCTGCGCCGATCCCGGCGAGGAGCCGAAGTCCGGTTCGCTGCTCATCGCGAAATATGGCAAAGGTTATTTTGTTTACACCGGCCTGGACTTTTTCCGCGAACTGCCCGCCGGCGTGCCCGGCGCTTACCGCCTGTTTGCCAATTTGCTTTCGCTGGGCAAATGAAGCCGCCGCCCGACGAGCCTTCCCCTGCCGATGAATCCCCGGGCGTGCCGGGCTTCCGCACTTGGCGCGGCATTTATTTGTTCGTGTTCGCGGCGTTCGTGCTGGTCGTGATTCTGCTCGCGGTTTTTTCGCGTCTCTTCGCATGAACACCCTCGACTGGATCGTGCTGCTCGTGACCATGGTGGGCATCGCCGCCTACGGCGCCTGGCACACGCGCCACACGGATCACCTCGACACCTATCTCAAGGGCAGCAAGACCACGCGTTGGGGAACGATCGGCATTTCGGTCATGGCCACGCAGGCCAGCGCGATCACGTTTCTTTCGATCCCTGGCCAGGGCTTCGAGAGCGGTATCGGGTTCGTGCAAAATTATTTCGGTCTGCCGCTCGCGCTGATCATCGTGTGCGCCGTGTTTCTGCCGATCTACCGGAAACTCGGCGTGTACACTGCCTACGAATTTCTCGGCCAGCGTTTCGATGCAAAGACGCGCTTGCTCGGCGCCGGACTCTTCCTCCTGCAACGCGGCCTCGCCGCCGGCGTGACGATTTATGCGCCGGCAATCATTCTCGCCACCGTGCTCGGCTGGCGACTCGATTTGACGATCATTGGCACCGGGCTGCTCGTGATCGTGTACACGGTCACCGGCGGCAGCGAAGCCGTCAGCCTCACGCAAAAATGGCAGATGGGAATCATCTTTGGCGGGATGGTGACGGCGTTTTTTATTTTGCTGGCACGGCTTCCGGCCGGACTTGGCTTCACCGGCGCGGCGCATGTCGCCGGTGCCATGGGCAAACTTCAGGCGGTGGATTTTTCGCTCAATCCTGACAAACGCTACACGCTGTGGACCGGTTTGTTTGGCGGACTTTTTCTGTCACTTTCCTATTTCGGCACGGATCAATCGCAGGTGCAGCGCTACATCGGCGGCGCGGCGCTGCGCGAGGGGCGGCTCGGTCTGATGTTCAACGCGCTGCTGAAAATTCCGATGCAATTTTCCATTTTGCTGCTCGGGGCGCTGCTGTTTGTGTTTTACCAATTCCAGCCCGCGCCGGTTTTTTTTAATCGCGTCGAATGGCAGCAGCACGCCACCGGCACGAACGCCGCCGTCTTCCGCGCACTCGAAGAAAAAAATGCGACCCTGCACGGGGCCAAGCAAAATAAAATCCGCGGCTGGCTCGAGGCCCGCGACCGTGGCGCAGCCGTCGAACCCTCCGCGTGCGCGGCCATGCTGGAAGCGCAGGCTGCGACGGACGCCGTTCATGATGAAGCCAAAGCCGCGCTCGCCGCCGCCGATCCGCTCGCCAAAACCAAGGACTCCGACTACGTCTTCATCGGTTTCGTGCTCGATCAATTGCCGCATGGCGTCATCGGCCTGCTCATCGCCGTGATGATCGCCGCCGCGCTCGGCTCGAAGGCCGGCGAACTCAACGCCCTCGGAACCACCACGACGATCGATCTCTGGCGGCATTTCCGCCCGCTCGCCGCCCACGACGAGGCGCGCAACGTCCGCGCCGCCAAACGGTTCACCGCGCTCTGGGGACTGGTGGCCATCGGGTTCGCGCTGTTCGCGGGCTTCGCCGAAAATCTGATCGAGGCGATCAACATCATCGGCTCGATTTTTTACGGTGTGGTGCTGGGAATTTTTCTGGTGGCGTTTTTCTTCAAACGCGTCGGTGGCACGGCGGTGTTTTGGGCCGCGGTCGCGGCGCAGACACTCATCCTCGCGCTTTATTTTTTGCGCCACCGTTTCCCGGCGCTGGATATTTCCTATCTCTGGTATAACCTCATCGGCTGCACCGCGTGCGTCGGGTTGAGCCTGGCACTGCAAGCCATGCTGCCTGGCAAACCGAGCGGCGCCGCAAATCCATGAACACCGCGCCCATCATCTGTTTTGGCCAGCAACCCTGCGGTTTTTTTCCGAAACGCTTTCTTGTCGCCAAAATCCAGACCGCGCGGCGGTTGCAACAGGAAATCGGCGGCGAAATTGTTTTCTTCTACCACGACAGCGACCACGATCCGCGCGAAACGCGAACCGTCCTGCGCCATCGCAAAACCAGCGAGCCGGCCATTTTAAATTTTTCGTTCATGAACAAAATCCAGCGCAAATTCTCACCGCTGTTCCTGAAACGGATTCCCGCCGACTGGCCGAAGAAAACGGAACTGCAGTTGCCAAACTATGTGGAGCACGATTTGATCGATGTCTTCAAAAGCGTTGCGGCAGATATTGTCTCCGGTTTCTGCCTCGATATGTATCGCGCGATGAAATTGCTCGACGGCATTCGCGTCGTGCGATCCGGCGACCCGGCGGTCCGCGAAGCCGCGTGCACAGTGCCTGAATTTTTTGTGGATTTGCCGCACGAAGGCGAAATTGTCCGCGCGCGTTTCGTGGAGGGCGTTTTGAAACTGCACCAAGGTGGGGATTCTTTTGTGACCCTGCCCGCGACGGATTTCACCGAGGCGCAGATCAGCCCGACACGCGACACGCGGCTGCGTTGGATGCAATCGGTCGTTCACTGCACGCATTACATTGCGGGCGCGGGCGAACGGGCCTATCTTCGCCGCGAAGACGCGCCAGAAATCACGTTTGTCAACCGCGATGAAATCGACCGATCCGATGAAGCGTACACCGAGCTCGCCTGAACTGGCACCGCTGCTGGCCTTCGGCGCGCATCCCGACGACATCGAATTCGGCTGCGGCGGCGTGATCGCCACGGAAACGCGGGCCGGCCGCCAAGCTCATTTTGTCATCTGCTCGCGTGGCGAAGCGGGCACCTACGGCACGCCGAAGCAACGCGTTCGCGAAGCGAAAAAGGCTGCGGCCATTCTTGGGGCGACGATCGAGTTCCTCGAACTTGGCGGCGACGCGCATCTAGAAGTGCAAGCCGCGCACGCAATCCGCCTGGCAGAGATCATCCGGCGTATCCGGCCCGGCGTTGTGCTCGCGCCCAGCGTCGTGGAAAACCAGCATCCTGATCACGCAAAGCTTGGCCGAATCGTGCGCGACGCCGCGCGGCTGGCGCGCTACGGCGGGTTAAGGGAACTGCGCCGGCAGAAAGCGCATGCCATTGACCAGTTGTTCTTTTATGCGGTTACGCCCGAGGCGGAACCGCGCGATGTCTCGCCGATAATCATTGATGTTTCCGCGCCGGAAATTCTCTCGGCCTGGACGCGCGCAATGGAGGCGCACGGCTCGCAGGTCCGCGCCCGCAACTACGTGGAACTTCAAATCACCCGCGCGCGTTTGCTGGGGGCGCGGGCGGGCACCGGTCATGCCATCGGGCTCTTCCCAAACGAACCGCTCATTTTTGAATCCCTTGCGCACGCAGGCAAAAACGCGCGGCACTTTTAAAATGGCTTTAGGCGGCCCGCTGAAAATTGGCATCACCTGTTATCCGTCCGTGGGTGGCAGCGGCATTCTCGCGGCCGCGCTGGGCGAGGAACTGGCACAGCGCGGGCACGAAGTGCATTTCATCAGCTACGAACGTCCGTTCCGGATGCCGGCAAATGCGCCCCGGCTTTTTTTTCATCCGGTGGTGATCAACGCCTACGGATTGTTCAAGTATCCGGATTACACCTTGCCGCTCTCGGTGAAAATGGCGGAGGTGAGCCGCGACCACCAGCTCGACGTGCTCCACGTTCACTACGCCGTGCCGCACGCCACCGCCGCGATTCTCGCACGCGCGATGCTCCCGCTGGCGCAGCAGCCGCGCGTGGTCACCACGCTGCACGGCACGGACACCACCTTGCTGGGCGCGGATCCGGGTTATGGGCCGGCGATTCACCACGCGCTGACCCACTCGGATGCCGTCACGACCGTTTCCCAATTTCTGAAACAGGAAACGCAGCGCGTGCTCGGCTTTCACGGGCCGATGGAAGTCATCCACAATTTTTTTGAGCCGCGCTCGCCCCTGCGATCGCGCGCCGAAGTGC